>Ga0185299_10003273_pt1 | contig 22070 bp, 17 predicted proteins | sample PaiPotPPA55metaG_FD_128002 | JGI IMG/M metagenome (GOLD analysis project Ga0185299, IMG submission 128002) | Iron sulfur acid spring bacterial and archeal communities from Banff, Canada, to study Microbial Dark Matter (Phase II) - Paint Pots PPA... ... | reverse complement strand
GTTCCTTTACTTGCTGCTTACCTACAATCACAGCGTCCACCATCGTGGCCAGCTCTCAACGTACATCCGTCCCGCGGGCGGCCGGGTGCCCTGCATTTACGGCAGCAGCGCAGACACTCCATTCACCGGAGTTTAATTTTCGCCGCGTGCCCCATGCCTGCCCGCCACGGCGGACGACGTGTGCGGCGTTCGGCAACGTCGCGTGAATGACCTTGTAGCCCTCTGGCAGTCCTGCGAACACCGGAGGGCGGAAAGAGCGGCGTGATTTACCTTAAGTGCACCCTTGCAGGATTGTTCGCTGTGCTTGCCGCAGCTATCCTGACCGTCGTCGTTGTAATGGTCTGCCTTTCGATTGCATCTCGGTCGTCGCAAACGGGGGCGGTAGGATGGGACCCGATTTCCCTTGCAAAACCGTTGACGTGGCTCGTGGCGGCCCTAGGTATTTTCTTGGTCGGGTTCTTTTGGGAGTTTTTTCGAGTCAGATCAAAGTAGCCCACTACCGCGCGCTCCACTCGTTTGCATCGCCCCGGTCCCGGATGGTAAAACCCTCCCTAGGTTTCGCTCGTGAAACGGTTCGTGAAAAAGATCGCCGTCGACTCTGTCCTCGCCCTTTCCACGCTGCTTGTCGTGTTCGTCATCGCTCGCGCCGCCGATCGCTCGCGCCGAATCAATCTTCCAACCAGCAAGGTTCTGACGCTCCCTGTCCCCGGATATCTCGCCCCCACCAACAGCTTTCCCGCGACCATCGCGCTCAGCCCTGATGGCCGTTACGCGGCGTTGCTCAATCAGGGATACGGCACGCAAGAGACGGGCGCGCGCCAGTCCATCGCCATTCTCGATCTCAGGAACAATCAACTACACGACTTTCCCGACGACCGATTAAGCGACGATTACTCCACGCGCCAAAGTTACTTCATCGGCTTCGGGTTCTCGAGCGACGGCAAGCATCTCTATGCCTCGATGGGATCGATCACCGACCCCATTGGCGAGAAGCCAAAGAGCACCGGCAACGGCATCGCCGTGTACAAATTTGCGGACGGACAAGTTACGCCAGAGCGCTTCATCAAGATCGCGCCCCAGCCCATCGCCGAAGGGAAAGAAGTAGCGTTTGGCTTGCGCAAGACTCCCGCCGGAACCGCGCTCCCATATCCCGCAGGAATCGCCTTTCTTCGAGGACCAAAGGGCGACCGCCTGCTCATCGCCAATAATCTTTCCGATAATGCTATTGTCCTCGACACCAGCGACGGCAAAATCTTACAGTCGTTCGATCTAAGCAGAAGCCGCTACATTCCGAGCGTGTATCCGTATACGGTGATTGCCAACCAAGCCGGAACGAAAGCCTGGATCAGCCTGTGGAACTCATCCGAAGTCGCCGAACTGAATCTCGAGACCGGCAAGGTCGCGCGCTGGATTGACACGGCAGCGGCACTGGCGAAGGCAGAAGTCGACGACCCTGCGGCAGTTCGCTCAGCACCTCGCGACCCTGTCGCTCCTAGTTTGCATCCGACAGCGATGGTGTTGAGCCCCCATGAAAGGTTGCTATATGTCGCCTTAAGTAATGCCGATTCTGTGGTGTCAGTTGACCTAGACCACGGTACTGTAGATCGCGCCTACAGCACAAAAATATTCAGCGGGGCTGTCCCCCAAGCGATCGCCCTCTCGAGAGATGACACCCGCCTATTCGTCGCGAGTGGTGCCCTCGACGCCGTTGCTGTCTTTGGGGTTGGCGGACTCGCTCACGGATTTGAAGGTGGGTTAGAACTCCGTCCTCAAGGTCTCATTCCCACAGAGTGGTATCCGAGCGCACTCGCCATCGCGGGCAACGACCTGCTCATCGCCACCGCCAAAGGAGAAAGCAGCGGCCCTAACAACATGCAGGGCCAGCTGAAGGGTGAGCGCAAGAGAAAGGAGCATCCCTACATTGCAACTCTGATCGGAGGTTCCATTGCCCGCCTCAGCCTTGCCGACATCGACAAAAATCTTGCCGCCTACACTCGCCAAGTGGAAGAAGATAATCTCATCCACTCGCATGGCGGAAAGTTCGAGTTCGCTGGTGGAACGAATCCCATCCGCCATGTGATCTATGTGCTAAAAGAGAATCGCACCTACGATCAGATCCTCGGCGACCTGCCGGTCGGCGACGGCGACGCATCGCTAACTATGTACGGCGCAGACATCACGCCCAACCAGCACAAACTCGCCCTGCAATTCGGCGTACTCGACAACTTCTACGACAGCGGAGAAGTTTCCGGCGACGGTCACCTCTGGTCCACCGCCTCCACCACTTCCGACTACAACGAAAAAACGTGGCCCATCGGCTATCGCAGCCAGGAACGCACCTACGACTCTGGTGGCAGCGTCGCCGAAGAACTTCCACTAGAGCAGGGAATCCCCGACGTCGACGATCCCGCCACCGGCTTTCTCTGGGACAACCTCGCGCGCCGCGGCCTCACCTATCGCATCTACGGAGAATTCATCGCCGCCGTGTGGTGCAAGAACGAGAAAGCAAATTCACCTAAGGAAGGAACGTCGCCTCCCTCGTCCGCGACCTGTCCGGTCGCCGAAATTAGCAAAGGAGAGCCTCTGCCGCCGAATGTCGGCAACCCGCGCGGCGGCCCAAGCCCGTGGCCTTGGGCGATTCCTCAGATCAAGCGCATGCGTCCCACGAAAGCCGCGTTGCGTGACCACTACGATCCGCAATTCCCCGACTTCAATACCGACTATCCTGACCAACTCCGCGCCGACGAATTCCTTCGCGAGTTCGACGAGTTTGTGAAAGGGAAGGGAACCGCCAAAGAACTTCCGCAGTTCACGTTACTCTACCTGCCTGACGACCACACCGGAGGCACGCGCACTGGCAAGCCAACTCCGCAGGCTTCAGTTGCCGATAACGATCTCGCGCTCGGCCGCGTAGTCGAGGCCGTTTCTCATAGTACCTATTGGGACGACACCGCCATCTTCGTCCTCGAAGACGATGCGCAGGACGGCGCCGATCATATCGATGCCCATCGCTCGACTGCCCTGGTCATCAGCAAATATGCGCCGCACGCGCCGCAACCATTCGTCGATCATCACTTTTACACCACTGTCAGCATGGTCCACACTATGGAAGCTCTACTCGGCCTCCCTCCGATGAACCTGTTCGACGCGCACGCGCCGCTCATGGCGCCACTATTCTCCGGCCCGGGAACGCAACCGCCCTTCCATGTTGACGACAACAATCTGCGCAGCGGTCTCATCTACAAAGTGAATGAAAAGAAAGCGGCGGGTGCGAAAGAATCGTTGCAGATGAATTTCTCCCGCCCTGACGCGGCAGACGCCAAAAAACTAAACGCAATTCTCTGGCAGGATGTAAAAGGCAACGTCCCGATGCCCACGATGGAGCGTCGCCCCTGAAAGAATTCGTAGGGACAGCCGCCCTCCTTCGGCTTCGCTCAGGACCTGTCCCGCGGAGCGCAGCTCCGCAGAGCCGTCGAGGGCTAGGCTACAATCTGCTCGTGGGATCTCCCATCGAGTGCACCAACCTGCGCAAGACCTACGACGGAAAAGTCGAAGCCGTCCGCGGAGTCAGCCTGCGCATCGAAGCCGGCCAGTGCTTCGGACTCCTCGGCCCAAACGGAGCAGGGAAGACCACCACCATCGAAATACTCGAGGGCCTGCTCGCACCCACTTCCGGAGAAGTCCGTATCTTCGGACACACTTGGAACGACAACCCGCGCCAGCTTCGCGAATGGATCGGTATCTCGCTGCAGGAAACGCGCCTGTCGGAAAAACTAAACGTCCGCGAGACCATCGAACTCTTCGCCAGCTTCTATTGTGAACCGCGGCCGGCCGACGAAGTGCTCGAAGAATTGGAACTCACTGAAAAAGCCGACGCCTGGGTCGGCAAACTTTCCGGCGGCCAGAAGCAACGCCTCGCCGTCGCCACCGCCCTGGTCGGCAATCCGCGCATCCTCTTTCTCGACGAGCCGACCACCGGACTCGATCCCCAAAGCCGCCGCCAGCTCTGGGACATCATCCGCGTCTTCCAGAAAAAAGGTGGCACTGTCCTGCTCACCACTCACTACATGGACGAAGCAGAACGTCTCTGCGACCGCCTCGCCATCGTCGATCACGGCCAGATCATCGCTGAAGGAACTCCTTCCGAGCTCATCGACCGCCTCGGCGGCCATCACGTGGTCGAGTTCCAAGTAAGCAAGAACGGCAACGACGACAACCTCGACCGCTGGCAGTCGCTGCCGAGCGTAGAGTCCGTCCGTCGCGAGGATTCGACCATCTGCCTAAGTGTCCGTGAGCCGCACCTCACCATCCCCGCGCTTCTGGGTGCGCTAACCAGCAACGGCCACCAGCTCGAACACCTCAGTACGCGCCAGGCCAGTCTCGAAGATGTCTTCGTAAACTTGACCGGCCGCCATCTGCGGGAGAACTAAATGGCAACGGAAACCGAAACTCCGAAGACTCCAGGGCCGACTCCGACGACTCCGAAACTCGGCCAGCCCGCTCACCCCGCGCGCCACAGCGGCCGCTGGTCCGGATACCGTCATCTGCTCTGGGTGCGCATACTCGAACTCAAACGCGAGCCTGAAGTCGTGTTCTGGGTCTTCATCTTTCCGCTGTTGCTCGCGGCTGGATTGGGCATCGCCTTTCGCAACAAGCCGGCGGACGTCACGTCGGTCGTCGTGATCGCGGGCGATGGCGCGCAAAGAACGATAGCCATGCTTCAAGACTCGTCCGCCCAGTCCAGCATCCGAGCCACAGTGCTCGATCGAGACGCCGCGCTCAATGCTTTCCACGTCGGCAAGTACGATCTCGTGCTCGAGTCGAATCCCGACGCCAGCTACACTTATTATTACGATCCTGCTCGTCCGGAGAGCGTGCTCTCACGCGCCGAGATTGACGCCGCGCTCCAATCCGCCGCTGGACGCAAAGACGCACTCACCACTTCCGCCCAATCCTCCAGCGAACCCGGCTCCCGCTACATCGACTTCCTCATCCCCGGATTGCTGGGGATGAACCTGATGAACTCCGGCATGTGGGGAGTAGGCTTCGCGCTGGTCGAAATGCGCCAGCGAAAATTACTGAAGCGCTTCGTAGCCACGCCCATGCGCCGCAGCGATTTCCTGCTCGCCTTAACCAGCAGCCGGCTGGTCCTGATGGTGATTGAAGTAGGACTGCTCTTGGGCTTCGGCGTGCTGGTGTTTCACATGCGAGTGCAAGGATGGCGATCGCTCCTCTCGGTCCTCCTGCTGGCATCGCTCGGAGCGGTAACCTTTGGCGGCGTCGGTCTCCTAACCGCCTGCCGCGCGCAGAAAATCGAAAGCGTTTCCGGCCTCATCAACCTGGTCATGATGCCGATGTGGATTTTCTCCGGCGTCTTCTTTTCCTACGACAAATTTCCGGCGATGGCCCACCCTTTCATCAAGGCCCTTCCACTCACCGCGCTCAACGATGCGCTGCGGGCGACGATCATCGAAGGCGCGACTCTAAGCTCACAATCTGGGCGACTGCTGGTGCTCGCAGTTTGGGGCGGAGTGTCGTTCGTCCTGGCGCTGCGGTGGTTTCTCTGGACGTAGGACAGCTCTCAGCCATCAGCCGTCAGCTCTCAGCAAAATAGTTCGTGGAGAGAGGAGTTAACCCTTCGACTTCTTGTATTCGTCGAATGCGTCTAGGAAGCGGTCAATCTCTTGCTTCGACATGTAGTAAGGCGTGGACAGGCGCAGCTTGTGCGGTTCGGCTCCGCGGATTCGAATTTTCTTTTCTTTCCACAGCCAGTGCTCCAGAGCCATGCGGACGATTGGCGGCACATTTACCGCGGCCATTGCGCAGCGCATCGAGGCGTCCGGGGATGTCCACGACGTCGCGCCGCGTTTGATCATGGCTCCCAGGATGTAGTCGCAGAGCTGGCGGTGGCGGCGTTCGATGCGGTCCATTCCGATGTCGTGGGCTAGTTGAATCGAGGCACGCAGTCCCCAGAGTGCGGGCACGTTTGAACTGCCGATGCGCTGGAAACGTTCGGCGCGGAGCTTTACGTCGTCCCAGCCTTCAGTTGCGATCGTGTTCCACAGGCGGTCGATCATTTCGTCGCGGACGTAGAGAAAGCCCGACCCTTTGGGCGCTTGCAGCCATTTGTGCGGGCTCGATGAATACATGTCGCAACCCAACTCGTGCACGTTCAGGCGCATCATTCCCGGAACGTGCGCTCCGTCGACGGCCGAGATAATCCCTTTGCTCCGGGCCAGCGCACAGAGTTCTTTGGCCGGCAGCACCACTCCGGAAAATGTGGTGATGTGGCTGAAGAACAAAACCCGGGTGCGCGCGGTGATCGCGTCGCTGAAGAGATTCAATACCTGCGCGGGATTTTCTACCGGCCTTGGCAGCGTGATCTTCTTTACCACGATTCCATAGCGCTTTGCGCGCAAATCCCACGGGTGCTCGCCTCCGGGATGCTCCTGATCGGTCATGAGCACTTCGTCGCCGGGCTTCAGATCGACGCCGTTCGCGATGTAGCTGTTGGCCTCGGTGGCATTTCTTAGGAGCGCGATCTCATCGCGGTTGCAGCCTACAAAGGCGGCCAGCGGATCGCGAAACTGGTTCCACGACGCGTATCCCCAAATGGGATAGTCCTCGGGATCGGCCTCGTTGAGCTTCTCGCACGCTTCATAGCCTGCAAATACGGCGCGGAGGACGGGCGCCGGACTCGACCCTACGGTGCCGTTATTGAGGTAGATCTCGTCCGGTGGAATCAGGAATTGTTTACGCATCTCGCGCCAGTAGGCGTCTTCGTTCTGGTCGTAGAGGGAGCGCTCGGGAAGCTTGGGCGGCAGGGATTCGAGCTGTGCCCATAGATTTCCGCGCCAGGCTAGGCCGGCGCCTACGGCTAGGGACGACGCAAAAGACGACGACAGAAAGCTGCGACGGTTGAGCATGCCCGATTCCTCTTTCCAAAATCGCGGCCATAGTACACCGGCTAGCGGGAAAACGGAAAGGGCGCTGGTGAGCGGCTGCGAAAGGACCATGTACTGAGACTCCGCTCGCTGGCCGCAGCGCCTGAAAGCGCTCTCATGACGAGAATTCTCGGCATGCCTGAAGGCATGCCCTGATACGAACCGTACGTGCACCACGGCTCCTAGCTCCAGGCGGCTCCGAAAAGAGCCTCAGCCGGCACGTTCCGCGAAAATAGTGGGTAACTTTCCGGCTCGAGCCTGCGTCAAACTAGATGGGAGACTTCGTCCAGACCGACTTGCTATCGGGGTTATAATAAGTCCAGCCGACCGGGTTTCCACGGGGTGTCCAAATGTCGTTCCGTAAATCGCTGATTTCCCTGAGTTTACTGGCGCTAATGTCTTTGCCGACGCTGGCGCAGGATCAAACTTCGCAGACTTCCAACGCACAGCCTCAAGCATCACAGCCGCAAGCATCGTCAAAAGATCAATCCAAAGATCAATCCAAGGATCAGACTGCGGATCAGACCGCGCAGCCTCTTCCTCCACAGGATCCCGCGCCGACCCCGGACTCTGCTTCGAGCGGTAGCGATTCGGCGCCTAGTGGGCCGCCTCCCATCCAGGAGCCTGACGACAGCAAGGTCAAGCACAACGGCTCTAAGAGCGATGTGGACGCCATCGGCAACCGCAAGGTCGGCGGGCGCGGCATGGGCAACTGGTATTCGCTCGAAACCGAAATCAGGATGGGCAAGCAGTACGCGATGCAGGTTGAGCAAGGCGTGAAGCTGGTTCAGGACCCGGTGGTTACCGAGTACGTCAACCGCATCGGACAGAATCTGGTGCGCAATTCCGACGCGCAGGTGCCGTTCACCATCAAGGTGATTGACTCGGACGAAGTGAACGCGTTCGCGCTCCCTGGCGGATTTTTCTACGTGAACTCCGGTTTGATTCTGGCGGCGGATGAAGAGGCCGAAATGGCAGGAGTGATGGCGCATGAGATCGCGCACGTTGCCGCCCGCCACGGGACGCGTCAGATGACGCGCGCGCAGTGGGCGAACATCGGTACCATTCCCCTGATCTTCATTGGGGGTGGCATAGGCTACGGAATATACGAAGCAGCCGGCCTGGGCTTGCCGCTCACGTTCATGAAGTTCCAGCGTAATTTCGAAGCGGAGGCGGACTACCTCGGCCTACAATATATGTATAAGACGGGATACGATCCGCAGGCGTTCATCAGCTTCTTTGAAAAAATTCAGGCGAAAGAAAAGAAGAAGCCGGGGACGCTCGCCAAGGCCTTCGCTTCGCACCCGCAGACGCCCGACCGCATTGAGAAGTCGCAACAGGAGATCGCCACCATTCTTCCGGCGAAGGCGCAATACATCGTTTCCACGTCAGAGTTTGACGACGTGAAATCGCGGCTGGCTACTATCGAAAACAGGCACAAGGTCATCGAAGAGAAGGATGGGAGCCGTCCCAGCCTGCGCCGGACTTCGAGCAGTGATAAGACGTCCAGTGGCTCGGATAAGAGCGACGACGATCGTCCAACCCTGAAGCGCCGCGAGGATAAACCGGACCAGAATTAGCACTTACGATTGTCGAGGCAAGAAAGCCGGCGGATAACCCGCCGGTTTTTTATTGAAGCAACTCGAGTGGTCGAGACCCAAGGCGTCCCTGCTCGGCTGGACGGGCGGGACGCCCGTCGCTCCACAGTCTGAGTTACGATCCCGCGGCCACCGTCTTCACCGCGACCGTGGTGCCGTCCACTTCTCCCGTTACTTTTGCCTTCGCGCCAGCCAGATCGTTCAGCTTATCGAGCGCCGCCTTATCCGAGGTCTCGAGCGTGTAGACCTTGTCGCCGACTACGAGCGCGTACTGCGATCCATGCTTCATGCAGACGCGCGTGCACTCCGCAGGCTTGCCCTTCATTTCGTGTTTCGCTCCGCACATCGCGTCGCTCACTTCACCGGTCAAGGTCTGGCTCTTACCGGCAGCCAGCGCTGGAACCGCTGCCAAGCCGACCAACATCTGCATCCCAAGAACCGCAGTCGCAATTCGATTAACGTTTCCTTTAACTCTCATTCCGCTTTCGTCTCCTGTGAAATTGGTTGATATTTCGAAAGTGCACACTCCGTGATCCGGCTAGCACGATCTCACTGTCATGATGCCAATATAAAGATTCTCGCGCAAGCGTCGGGTTGCGCGGAAATATTACTGCTGTTTGAAACGGACCTCCACGTCCACCGTCTTGTCCTTCGCTTCCAGCGTTTCATGGATGCTGATGACCCACCGCACGCCACGGGGAAGGAGCTGTCCGGTATCGTCCCGGAATCTTTCGGGATAGTCAGCGTTGTAAGGTTGACCTTCGCGCAGAGTCCAGGCTCCCTGCATCCGAGCCGTGGCCTGCGTGTCGAGTCCTAAGATCTCCAGCTCGCCCATCTTGTAGAGGTCGCCTTCGACGATGTTCAGGTCGTAATGCACGGTGTTTTTCTCTTCGTCGAATTGGGTGTCGTGTTTGATCTGAACCGTCATGTAGCCGCGGCTCCGGTAAAGTTTGCCCACGTTTTCGATGTCGCGGAGAAGGCGCACGGCGTCGGCGGGCTGGCCGGTGGACAGGTGTAGGAGAGGCGCGAGTTCGCCTATCTTGATGGCCGAATTCCCCGTCCAGTCGACGCTGGAGGTCGAATACATTTTGCCTGTCCGCACCGGTAGAATCACGTCCACCTGAAGTTCGGCGGGACCGTGCGCATCCGTGGCGGGGGAAGGTTGAGGCACCACGCGCGCGGCTGACGGACCAAACGCGGCCTTCAAATATCCGCGCTGCAGGTACACGGGGAGTAGATCAAACTTAGCGACCGCGGCCAGAGCAGCGCGCCCGTATTCTGCTCCGGTGAGGCGGCGGGCGGCGGTTGCGAGCAGAGCCGTCTGCTCGGGCGAAGCTCCGGGAAATTCGATGCTGCGAATCCGGATGCTGACTTCCTCGACCCGGTAGGCGATCGCGCTCGGGGGACCACCCGATTCGTCCTGGCTCTCGCGCAGATAATTTACCCGTCCCGGAAATTGCTTCTCGGTGAGGATGGCTTGCAGCGCCTCGGAAATCTGGTCAGGAAGATTGCCTGCAATCGGCAGCAACTGCTTGAACAGCGGAACGCGGCTTCCGAGCGCAGTGCGGAGTTCGTCGTCGGTAAACCCGACGAAGTTTTCGAAGTGCGCGGGAACCAGCTTGCTCTGTTCGGCATCGGCGAGCTTCATTTCAAGCCTTACACCCGCACCTGAAGAGGAGTACGAATAGACCACGTCGCTGAACAGGCCGGAATCGCCCAGGCGCTGGGCAGCTTCCCTGAAATCGCCGTCGGCGGCGTTCTGGCCGATCTGCAGGCCGCTTGCGGCAAGAATTTCTTTGTCGGTGTAGCGCGCCGTTCCCGTGACTTTCAGCGCGGTAAGCCTATTGGCGGCGACTGCGGAAACTTTGCCGCGGGCGGGCTGCTTCTGGGCTGCGGCAGCTGAAAGGAGCAAGACGAAGAGGAAACCGGCAACCCTGGTCATTTAGATTGCTTCCCAGCCCCGGCCGCGGAAAAATTCTTTTGCTTAACTGCGATGTCCATGAAAGCCTTGGCGGCGCGGCTGAGCGATTTGTCTTTGCGGAATACGATCGCGAGGTCGCGCCGGATTTGCGCGTCGGAAAACTTGATCGCGACCAGGACCTTGGCCCGGATATCCTCCTCGATATTCGAGCGCGCGATAAATCCGACGCCGACATCGGCTGCGACAAAGCGCTTCAGCAGTTCGCTCGAATCGAGTTCCATGGCCAGGTTCGGCTTCAAGTGATGGTCATAGAACAGTGCATCGAGTGCGTCGCGGGTATGGCCCAGTTTGGGAACGACCAGCGGATAGGTCGAGACCTGAGCCACGGTGACGCTCTTCTTCGCCGCCAGCGCATGATGCGGGGCGGTGATCACGACGAGTTCGTCGCGATGGATCATCTGCGCCTCGAGCCGGTTGTCGGTCACGGGCAGCGAAACTACGCCGAAGTCCACCACGTTTTCGATGACCGACTCGAGAATCTTGGCGTAGTCGGAGCGTTTGATGCTCACGGCGACGTTCGGATAGTCGCGTTTGAATTGCGCGAATACCTCAGGAAGTATGTGAAGGCAGGTGCCTTCATTTGCTCCCACGACAATTTCGCCGCGGGGCACGCGCTCGGTCTCGGCAATCTCGGTGAGGATCGTCTTGCGCCGCTCCAGCGTCTCTTCGGCGTATTTGAAAAACAATTTGCCCGACGCGGTGAGCGAGACACGGCCTCCGGAGCGGTCCAGCAGACGAGCGCCGACTTCTTCTTCCAGTGCCCGAATCTGGGATGAGATGGCGGGCTGCGTGCGGAAACGCTTCTCCGCCGCGCGGGAGAAGCTTGAGAGGCGCGCCACTTCCAGAAAAATTTCGAGCTGATCAAAGTCCATGTCGTGTGCTGGCCCCAGACACTATAGCGAGAGTGAGGCATTCCCGAAAGCGAAATCAGACAAAGGTGGTGTGGCAACGGGGCTTTGCCTCGGCTTAGGGGGCGCAGCCCCATAAGCGCTAACTTAAGCTTGTTGGGGCTAGACGTCGACCTTCAACACGCGATGGTGGACGGGCGGCAGGTTTCTAGACGACAGCTTCCGCTATGCCAACTACACGTACAGAATGCGTACGTCCCGCTCGGGACCTTCCTTGATGTGCAACCACTTCACTACGCAGCCTTCCTGCAAAGGCTGCCAGGGACACCTTCAACACTGAAAAGGTCCTGACCGGTCCTACATGAACGTGCGGGCGCAAAGTCAGGACCCGCATTGGCACTGAGTCTTCGCGTCCGTTCTAATCGCCCTCTCCGGGGAATAACCTGATCCCTTCCACGGTTATGACAACCGGAATGTTTGTACCGTCTGGTAGCGTCAGCGACTCTTGGACCATGAGAATTTTTCTCGAGTTGTCGACAAAAACGGCGGCCAGGACGGATGTGCGCACCAAGACTCCCGATTCGTAGATATTCACAGTCAGGGTGGCCGTGCAGTCAGAATTCACCGTCAACGATCCTGTGAGAGTCTCGTTGGCGAAGCCGCCACCGACATTTCTGGCCTCCGTGCCAGAGACGTTCCCATCCGCATCTATTCTGACTCTGCCTACTGCCGCCCCAGGAACGGGGCCGGTCGGAAGAAGAAGGGTTCCGGTGAGGGTGAGTCCCCAATTTCCCGCTGCTTTGGCATTTGAACAATGTTCAGCCGCGTGTGCTGCCGACGCCAAGCCCATGCAGAGCGTGACGACGAAAATGATCGCTAGCGTTGTGCGTGCGATGTGGCGTTTCATGAGAACCTCCTGGTGGATCGGATTCGGCCGCTTCCCGGCCGTAGGCATGCTTGTATCCTGCTATCCAGCGGAAAGTCCTGAGGGAAAGACGAAATTCGGGAGAGGTTTTCCCGAGGCCGTACGGCCCGAATCTTTCAACCGCCCTGCAGAAGCGGTATATAATCCAGCCACTTTGTTCGCTGGAGCCGGTCGTGGACCTGGACTTCCGAATGGGAGCCTGGCTGGTACAGCCCAGCCTTGACGCCATCACACGCAACGGCGCGACAGTTCACCTCGAGCCGAAAGTGATGGAGGTGTTGGTCTGCCTGGCCCAACACCCGGGTGAGCCTATCCTCAAGGAAACCCTGCTCAAGGCGGTATGGCCCGACACGTTCGTTACCGATGACGTTCTGACGCGCTCAATTTCGGAATTGCGGCGCGCGTTTGAAGATGACGCGCGGGAATCCACGGTCATTCAAACCATCCCAAAGCGGGGATATCGGTTGCTGGCGCCGGTTACTTTTGTGAATGGAACTATTGCTGACGCCGATCCCCGAGTAGAAATCTGGCACCCACATCGCAACCGCGGAGATGCCAAGACCATAAATTCCTTGGTGGTGCTACCGTTCACCAATGCCAGCGGTGATCCTGATGCGGAATACTTGAGCGAAGGAATTACGGAAGCGATCATCAACCATCTTTCACAGCTGTCGAAGCTGCGCGTCGTACCTCGGAACACCGCGTTCCGGTACAAGAAGCGGGAGGCCGACGCCGCAAGCTTGATGCGTGAACTCGGCGTCGACGCGGTAGTTACGGGAAGGGTAGCGCAGCGAGGCGAAAGTCTCGTGGTTTGCTCAGAGCTCGTTGATCTGGCCAGTGAGGCTCAACTTTGGGGCCAACGCTACAATCGTCAGCTATCTGAAATCTTTTCGGTCCAGGAAGAAATCGCCGCGCAGGTGTCTGAGGCACTGAGACTGCAGTTGTCAGGCGAGGAGAAGCAGCGTCTCTCCAGACAACACACTCACAGCCGTGAAGCGTATCTGCTTTATCTCAAGGGCCGCTATCACTGCGCCAGGCGCACGTCCGAGGATCTCAAGCGCGCTCTTCCTTACTTCCAGCGGGCGATTCAGGAAGACCCCGGCTATGCCTTGGCCTACGCCGGGCTAGCGGAGGGCTCAATCTTGTTGACATGGACCAACGTCTTCTCGCCAAGCGAGGGGATCGAACAGGCCAAGAGAGCCGCTCGTAAGGCTGTGGAGATCGATCCAGGGCTCGCCGATGGATATACGGCACTAGGTTTCGTGAGTGCATGTGACCGAGATTGGGCGACCATTGAACTCGCTTTCCGGCAGGCCATACAACTCAATCCCGGTAGCTCCTTGGCCCACACCTGGTATGCGGTATCCCTAACTGCAATGGGGCGCTCTGATGAGGCCATCGCTTTAGTTCGCCAAGCTCAGCACTTCGACCCGCCGCTAGTGGTTCTCCACCATACGGCGTGGGTTCATTACCATGCGCGCCGTTACGACGAGGCCATCGCGTATTCCCGTGAAGTGTTGGAGATGGAACCCAACTATCCTTTGTGTGCCATCTGGCTGGGGCTCGCTTACACCGAAAAAGGGATGCACGGGGAAGCGGTAACCGCTCTGCAGAAGGCCCGAGAGGGTCTTATAAATGTACCGTTTGCCATTGGTTTCCTTGGCCACGCGTTGGCTCGTGCAGGGCGCAGGGCGGAGGCAGAAGACCTCCTCCGCCAATTAGTGAAGCCGGGCCAGCCACACCGTCGCGATTCATATCAGGAGGCGCTCATCCAAGTCGGCCTCGGGGAGTTCGAGCAGGCCCTCGATTCCTTGGAAAAGGCGTACAAGGAAAGGTCCCTATCCCTAGCCTGCTTTGCTAAGTGCGATCCCAGGCTTGATCCACTTCGGGTTTACCCGCGGTTTGATGATCTGCTCCGCCTGATCGGAGTGGGGACCGAGCAATCCAACCCCACTGATTTGTGACCGTAAGCCGATACCTCTTCTTTCGCGATTCGAAAAGGTGCGCTCTTCTTCTTGCCTGCCTTAAGTTAGCGCTTATGGGGCGCAGCCCCGCCACCACACGCGCGATCCGAGTCGCCTAGACGTTGATCACCGCTATGAGTTCCTTCACGGCTGCGACGCTCTTGTCGAGGGCTGCTTTCTCATCCGGAGTGAGTTTGATCTCGATGATCTGCTCGATCCCCTTAGCTCCGAGTTTTACCGGCACGCCGACGAAGAGTCCATGGATGCCGTACTCTCCATTGAGGTAGGCGGCACAGGGGAGAATCTTTTTCTTGTCTTTGAGGATGGCCTCGACCATCTCGGTGACGGCGGCGGACGGGGCGTAGTAGGCAGAGCCGGTCTTGAGATGTTTTACGATCTCGGCGCCGCCGTCGCGGGTGCGCTGCACGATGCGCTCCAGAGTCGCTTGATCCATGAGTTCAGTGATCGGAATTCCGGCAACAGTGGAATAGCGCGGAAGCGGGACCATGGTGTCGCCGTGTCCACCGAGGACGAAGGCGGTAACGTTCTCGACGCTGACTTTGAGTTCGTGGGCGATAAAAGTGCGGAAGCGGGCGGAGTCGAGAACACCGGCCATGCCGATGACGCGTTCGCGTGGGAAGCCGCTCATCTTATAGGCGGCCTGGGCCATGGCGTCGAGGGGATTGGAGACGATGATGAGGATGCAGTTCGGCGAGTGGCGCACGATCTTGCCGACTACGTCATTCATGATTTTGTGGTTGGTATTCAGAAGGTCATCACGGCTCATACCGGGCTTGCGCGGAATTCCGGCGGTGATGACGACGATGTCGGAGTTGGCCGTGTCGGCGTAGTCGTTCGTGCCGATAATGTTGGAATCGCGCTTCTCGATCGGCATGGCCTCGAGGAGGTCGAGACCTTTTCCCTGGGGGATGCCCTCGACGATGTCGATGAGGACGACGTCGGCTAGTTCTTTGGAGGCAATCCAATGAGCGGCAGTGGCGCCTACGTTTCCGGATCCGACTATCGTCACTTTATGGCGCATGAAGTTCCTTTCTCGATGCAACTAATCTTGCTCCACACACTCAGTCAGCGGCCACTGATACGGTCATGTTCTCGATCATGCACGTGGCAAACTCGCTGGTTTTCACCTTGGTGGCGCCTTCCATCAGGCGCTCGAAGTCGTAGGTTACTTTTTTCTGTTCGATGGTACGCTCCAAGCTCTGTTCGATCAGATCGGCGGCTTCGGTCCATCCGAGATGGCGGAACATCATGACGCCAGAGAGGATCACAGAGCCGGGATTGATGACGTCTTTGTCGGCGTACTTGGGGGCGGTGCCGTGCGTCGCTTCGAAGATGGCGTAGCCGTCGCCGATGTTCGCTCCGGGAGCGATGCCGAGGCCGCCGACCTGCGCGGCGCAGGCATCGGAGATGTAGTCGCCGTTCAGGTTAGGCGTGGCCAGGACGCTGTATTCGTCGGCACGGGTCACAACCTGCTGGAAGATGGAGTCGGCGATGCGATCGTTGATCATCAGCTTTTTCTTCCACGCCCCTTTGCCATGCGTGGCGTAGATGGAATCGAGACAGTCTTTTACTTCTTTATAGAGGTCGTGGCGGAAATCGTCGGTCGCGAACTCGAGGCCGGGCTCGATGAGGTTCGCATTCTGCTCGACGGTGAGACTGGGATTCTTGTCCTTGTTGTCAATGACCCAGCTCTCGCGCTCGGTGACGACATGAGCGCGGAATTCTTCGGTGGCGAGTTCATATCCCCACTTGCGGAACGCGCCCTCGGTGAACTTTTGGATGTTGCCTTTGTGGACGAGCGTGACCGCTTTGTGTTTATTGTCGAGAGCATGCTGGATGGCCATGCGCACCAGACGTTTCGTACCGGTCACGGACATGGGTTTGATGCCGATGCCGGAATCGAGGCGGATTTGCTTCTTGCCGCCTTTCAGCATGTCATTGTTGAGGAATTCGATCAGGCGTTTGGCGTCGGGCGTGCCTTCTTCCCATTCGATGCCGGCGTAAACGTCTTCTGTGTTTTCGCGGAAGATGACGATGTTCATGCGCTCGGGATGCTTCACGGGTGACGGCACACCGGCATAATACTTCACAGGACGCACGCAGGAATAGAGATCGAGGATCTGGCGCAGCGCGACGTTGAGGGAGCGGATGCCGCCTCCGACGGGCGTAGTCAGAGGACCTTTGATGGCGACGCGAAATTCGCGGATGGCGCCGATGGTGTCGTCGGGCAGCCAGTTTTGAAAGCGAGCCTTGGCTTTCTCACCGGCAAAGACTTCGTACCAGGCTACGGAGCGCTTCCCCTGGTATGCCTTTTTAACACCGGCGTCGAAGACGCGGACGGAGGCTTTCCAGATGTCTCGGCCCGTTCCATCGCCTTCAATAAAAGGGACGATCGGGTGATCTGGGACGCGATACTTGCCGTTGCTGTATTCGATCTTCTGCCCGTTGGATGGGACAGGGACTCCGTTGAACGACGCCATTACACCTGCCTCCAGAAGCGGGGAAGGAACCCATCATTATAAAGAATATTCAAGTTGCGAATGGAGCGCCGGGCGTCCCCGCCCGGCTCAAGCATGCGACTGCGCCTGGGAAGGGCGAGGACGCCCGTCGCTCCACTGAAGAGCACTAGCTAGCGCTCGATCTTTACCGACTTTACTACGACGTCTTTGTTGGGACGATCTTGACGATTGCGCGCTGCTGTCGAGATTTTTTCGACGACATCGTATCCCTCGACTACCTCGCCGAAAATTGTGTGCTTGCCGGTGAGCCATTCGCTGTTGCCTACGGTGATGAAGAACTGCGAGCCGTTAGTGTTGGGGCCGGCATTGGCCATCGCGAGTTTTCCCGACTTGTCGAACTTGTGCGGAGAACCTTTGGTCTCGTCTTCAAACTGGTAGCCGGGGCCACCCATGCCGGTGCCTTGCGGGTCTCCGCCCTGAATCATGAAGCCGGGAATCACCCGATGAAAAATCGTTCCCTGATAAAGAGGGTCGTTGGATTTCTTGCCGGTGGAGGGGTGCTTCCATTCGCGCTTGCCCTCGGCGAGGTCGACAAAATTCGCGACGGTCTTGGGGGCATCCTTTTCGAACAGACGGCAAACGATATTGCCTTCGCTGGTTTCAAACACGACATAGGTTCCGGGTGTGCGGGTCATAGTCTCCCTTCAATTCTTAAATCAATCTTCCCATTACTCTTGCTGTAGAGACGAGGCTTGCCTCCTCTTAGATGCGGCCAGCCCCGTCGCTACCTGCATTTTGTACTACGTCGGTTTCTTCACGGCCGGCGATGGTTTGGGAACTGCGGGCCTGCTGGATGCACCGGCGCGATGGATTTCGATGTGCGTGATCTTGATGGGACGGAGCGGGCGTTCGCCGTCGGTTGCCATGCGAGCGATTTTCTTGACCAGTTCGACGGCGGCGTCATCGCACTGGCCGAAGATGGTGTACTTGCCGTTGAGGCTGGGGTAGGGAACTTCAGTGATGAAGAACTGCGAGCCGTTGGTGTCGGGTCCGGCGTTGGCGTAGGCGAGACGCCCGGGACGATCGAATGTGACACTGGGCGAAGTCTCATTCTTGAATTTGTAGCCGGGATCGCCCGTCCCATCGCCTTTGGGATCTCCGCCCTGAATCATGAAACTGGGGATCACGCGGTGGAAGATGGTGCCATCATAAAGCGGAACGCCGTGCTTCTTGGCGTGAGAGACGGGGCTGGTCCAGTCTTTTGTGCCGCTGGCGAGGCCGATGAAATTCTCGACACCGATCGGGGCTACCTTCGGAAACAGCGTGCAATGCAGGTCGTCGGCCGTGGTGTGGATGATGGCGGTGGGCTCCGCGGTAGCAGCGGGGGCGGAACTGGCGGGCTTGCGGACGGGAGGCTTTGGCTTTGTCGCTGGCTGCGGAGTTGAAGCTGCCTGTGCGGCGCCGAGCAGGGACGTGGAGATGATCAGGACAAGCGTCTGCAGTAGAGTGCGCATGGATGCTCCTGTAAGTATTTTGGCAAGCTTCAATTGTACGACAGTCGATCCCGTTGCTGGTGGAGAGCCGGGCGTCCCCGCCCGGCTGCGATGTTGCTGCAGCCGCACGGGTGGACGGGCGAGACGCCGTCGCTCCACATGTCACTTGCTGGCTTGCATTTCGCGGCTCACTCGCTCGGCCTCTCGGAAGACGCGGAGGAGGTTGCCGCCTAGAATCTTGCGGATATCGCCGGCGCTGTAATTGCGATCGAGCAGGGCTTGCGTGATTTTTGGCAGGTCAGCGGCGGAGTCGATCCCTTCAGGAGTTGCGCCGCTGACGCCGTCAAAATCCGAGCCCAGGCCGACGTGATCAATGCCGGCGACTTTGGCGACATGGTCGATGTGATCGATCAGCGAGCTCAACGGAGGGCGCGGGATTTTGGCGGCCCACTCGCGCTCGATGCGGTCGGCGTCGAGATAAGTGACGCTCTTTCCCTCCGCCTTGAGTTTGTCGGTGTAGGCCTTGACGGCGGCATCGCGATCTTTGGTTTGCGCCTCGGCGGCCTTGCGGTAGTTTTCGTCGATGAAGGCGTTGTAGAAATTTACCTGGACGACGCCGCCGTTCTTGGCGACGGCGCGGAGCATGTCGTCGGTCATGTTACGGGGATGATTGGTGAGGGCGCGAGCGGACGAGTGCGACGCGATGACGGGCGCTTTGGTGACGGCGATCGCGTCATAGAACGTCTTGTCGGCGACGTGGGAGATATCGATCAGCATGCCGAGGCGGTTCATCTCCAGGACAATCTGCTTGCCACCATCGGTGAGGCCGTTGTGGTGCTCGACTTTGGGATTGTTGATGTCTCCGGAAGAGTCGGCCCATTCGTTGGTGTTCGACCAGCTCAGGGTCATGTACCGGACGCCGAGGCGGTAGAAATCACGGAGCAGGCGGACGTCGTTTTCGATGGAGTGGCCGCCTTCAATCCCCAGAAGCGCGGCTAGCTTGTGTTCGCGATGGGCGCGCTCGATGTCGTCGACACTGAAGGCCATCATCATGCGGTCGGGATGGCGGGCAACCTGCTCGTAAACGGAATCGATGAGATCGAGCGTGTGACGGGCGAAGTGGCCCTGGTTCGTTTCCGGTTCCACCCAGATGGAAAAGAACTCAGCGCCCAGGTTTCCGGCCTTAGCTTTGTCGAGACTGATGTGGCCGTAATCTTTGGGATCGGTCGATCCGATGTCGTAGTTTTCGTCGAGGAAGCGTTGCGGGGTATCGGCGTGCGTGTCGACGACGATGGCGGAGTTGTGAATCTCTCGGGCTTTCTTGCTGATGGCGGTCTGCGCGTGAACGGCAACGGCAAAGGCGAGTGAAAGTACGAGGGCAAGGGCTAGGCGTCGCTTGTTCATGGTGAGCAAGAATTCTATACGATGCACTTGCCGATGGAGAGCCGGGCGTCCCCGCCCGGCGGCGATGCGGCTACAGGAGCACGGGTGGACCCTTCGACTGCGCTCAGGGCAGGCTCGCGAGGGCGCCCGTCTCTCCATCGAATCTCTCATGCGGCAATGATGGCGGCCAGAGCCTGCTCGATGCACTGCTCAAGCGGTTGGTCCGTGTTGATCGTCGTTTTGGGATAGGTGATGGGTTCGAAGCGGGCTTTCACTTCAAGGTAAAGCGCGAACGTCCGGTTGTGCGCGGGGTGCGCGGGATCGGGTTCGAGGTCGAGACGGCGGCGAGCGGATTCCTCGGAACATGTGCACTCGATGATCGTCCAGGGCTGAGCGAGTTCGCTGGCGAATTTGAGAACGCGGTCGATCTGGTAGCGGCGGGAGAAGGTGCGGCCGTCAAGAAAGATTTTACGAGCAGGAGCATTTTGCAGCAGGAATCGCGCGGCTTTGAGCATGATTTCCATCACGAAGTCGTCTTGCTTTACGGAGTATTCGATATCTTCGGGCGAGAACAGGGCGGCGCGGATCTCGTCTTTGCTGAGGAGCGCGCCTAGAGTTCGGTGAGCTAGTTCGCGAGCAAGCGTGGTTTTGCCGGTTCCGGGAAGGCCCGCCATTAAAACAATCATTCTGTGGAGAGTGTAGCGGAGGCGGAGTCCAGTGGAAGGCTCAGTTGGAGGCGTTCATCGAAGTGGCTGCGGCAGTGGCAGTAGCAGTGACATTGCCCGGTGCGGTGCCAGGTTCTTCCACTGGCGAATGCGGGAAAATCGTTTGCGTCTGACGCCAGTCATCGTAGCGGTTGGAGACCATCACGTGAAAACACCAGTGGTGGCGCTCTTCTTCGGGCTCGACCAGGCCGATCGCGTTCAGATAGAACAAGTAGCGTTCGACAAAGCGGATCTGCTCTTTCGACAGGCCCCGGCGCTGCAGGTCGACAGTGACGCCGGCCAGATGCGACGACGCGGTATCGCCTTCCGCCGGAGCGGCGTTGCGATTGTGACGGCGCAGTTTCTTCTGGCCCTTCACGGTGCGCACCGCGGAATTGACCTGGATCTGAGAGTGGAACTGCCGGTAATAAACTTCGGAAAGGTCCTCGACAAAATCGCGGGTCCAGGGACGGCAATAGCGGCGCGAGGGATCGAGACTGGGTTCAATCTTCAGAGATTCGCTCTGTTCGATCGGCACCAGTGCGCCCGAGGCCTTGAGCGCCTCAAGTTCAGCGTCGTCTTGAATTCGGGGCAGATCGATGCGGTCGATTTCTTCGTTTTGGCGGATCAGGGAATCGTGCGACGGACGGAACATTGGGTTCCAGAGCAGGCGGCGAAGGCCGGTCAAGCGCAACGCGTGCAGGAACCGATGGTGATGATGGTCGACGCGGTGCAGGGCAAAAGCGGTTCCTGGCGCCACCACCGTGAGGAAGAATGCAAGCATGATCGGCGCTGCCACCAATGCACCCGGCGGTTTGGAGCTTTTCGATCTGCGGGTTATAAATTTTTGCGTCATTGGCGATGGCATCACTGTTTCACTTGCAAACAACCGGCGATCCTGCGGATCCCTCATTGCCTTACGAGTGCTGTGATTCTAAACCAGAGATGAACAATTTTGTGAAGCAATCCGTCTAAGCCCCGTTACTTAAGGGAGTTACGGGTCATTACCTGAAGGTAATTTGTTGATTTCAGGCACTCATACTGGGAAGTAGCGAGTTCCCGTAGAGACGCGTCTTGCCGTGTCTTGCTCGCGGTCTGTCCGGAGATGGCGCGAGCGGAGACGGAGCAAGCCCCGTCTCTACGGGGATGCGACGTCGCGCAAAGCGCCGTCATTTCCGCAACAGGTCGCCCAGCGCCTGTTTCATGACTTGGCCACCGACTTCAGAAATCGACGTGGTCAGCGGAATGTCCTTCGGACAAATCTCGACGCAGTTTTGCGCGTAGCCACATTCCTGGATTCCGCCGTCGCCCATCAGTGCGGACAGACGCTCGCGCTTCAGGGCCTGGCCTGTGGGATGCGTATTGAACAGGCGCACTTGCGAGATGGCGGCCGCGCCGACGAATCCCGTGTCCTCGTTAAACTGCGGGCAGGCTTCCATGCAGCAACAACACGAGATGCAACTCGACAGCGGATAGGCTTTTTCCTGGTCCTCCATGGTCACGCGCGGACCCGGACCGAGGTCGTAGCTGCCATCGACCGGCACCCAGGCTTTCACTTTTTTCAAATTCTCGAAGAGCACGCTGCGATCAACGGCGAGGTCGCGGACCACGGGAAATTTCGAGAACGGCTCGAGCTTGATCGGCTGATCGAGGTGGTCGAGCAGGGCGGAGCAGGCCATGCGGGCGCGTCCGTTGATCAGCATGGCGCAGGAGCCGCAGATCTCTTCGAGACAATTCGAGTCGTAGGTGA
>Ga0185299_10003271_pt1 | contig 22101 bp, 6 predicted proteins | sample PaiPotPPA55metaG_FD_128002 | JGI IMG/M metagenome (GOLD analysis project Ga0185299, IMG submission 128002) | Iron sulfur acid spring bacterial and archeal communities from Banff, Canada, to study Microbial Dark Matter (Phase II) - Paint Pots PPA... ... | reverse complement strand
TGCATCAACCGCGCGCGTTCAGCAATGAGCTTCAGCCCGTCTTCGAGACTGAAGACCCCGGCGACGCACGCGGCAACGTATTCACCTACACTATGACCCAGCACGAAGTTAGGCTGCAGACCCCACGAAGACCACAGTTTGTACAAGGCGTATTCCAGTGCGAACATCGCCGGCTGTGTGTAAATCGTCCGATCCAGCAATGCCTCCTGTTTCTCCTGAGAATAGAGCAACGACAGCAGCGGTCGATCCAGGTGGGGTCGGAGCAGTTCATCGCACTGATCAAGCGCTTTATGGAATGTCGGCGACGTATCGTAAAGTCGGAGTCCCATGTTGACGTACTGAGCGCCCTGGCCGGTGAAAAGGAATGCGATTTTGGGCCGCCCGCTGCCGGTCAATCGGCTTGTCATCAAACCGGCAGGGGCTGCCCCTGCAAGGAAAGCCGTCAGCTTCTCACGCGCTTCCTCGGCCGTGGAAGAGAGGAGGGACAACCGCCGACCGAACTGCGAACGTCCCGCGTTTGCGGTGAAACACACATCAGGAAAAGGCAGGTGAGGCTGACATCGCATGCGCGCCTCGACGCGGATCGCCAAGGCACGCAGCGCGTCCTCATCGCGGGCCGAAAGCGTCAGGAGTTGTAACGGGCGCTCCATCCCGCCTACCGCAGGCTTTGTTTCCGGCGCCTCTTCGAGGATCACGTGGGCGTTGCTGCCGCTGAAGCCGAACGAGCTGACGCCGGCGATGCGCTTTCCATTGATCGACTCCCAGTTGGTGAGCTGGGTGGGAATCACGAAAGGGTATTTCTCCCACGCAATGTGCCGACTGGGCTGCTTCAAATGCAGGTGCGGCGGAATCTTCCCGTGCTCGAACATCAATACGACCTTCAGCAGACCCGCAATCCCGGCTGCGGCTTCAAGGTGGCCGAGGTTGGTCTTGACCGAACCGAGTACGACCGGCGTCTCTGCGTTTCGGCCAGGCTGGAAGACGCGCGCCAAAGCATCAATTTCAATCGGATCGCCCAACGACGTTCCGGTGCCGTGCGCCTCAAGGTAGCTGAGGGCCGAAGGCTCAACATGGGCGCTGGCAAGGGCTTGGCGGATGACAGCTTCCTGCGCAAGACCGTTGGGGACCGACAGGCCGCTGCTCGGTCCGTCCTGGTTTACGGCCGACCCACGGATTAGCGCCAGAATGCGGTCGCCGTTCGCCAGGGCCGCTCCGAGGCGCTTCAAAACGATGATCCCACAGCCTTCGGCGCGCACGAAACCGTTCGCCGCCGCATCGAATGTTTTGCAACGGCCATCGGGCGAAAGCATTCCCCACTTGGACATGCAGACGAAGAGATCCGGAGCGAGGATGAGATTTACACCTCCAGCAATTGCCAGGGTGCATTCATCGTCCCGCAAACTGCGACATGCGCGATCCACGGCCACTAGAGAGGATGAACAGGCCGTGTCCAACGTGATCGAAGGGCCATGTGTGCCGAGGAAATAGGCGAGCCGGCCGGAAATCGCATTTATCGTGTTGCCCGAAATGATATAGGCATCCAGGTCGCTGGAATTGCCGTACCGGAGATGTTGCTGAAGATAATCGGTCATCGTCGTGCCGACGAACACGCCGGTGCTCGAACCTTTGAGCGTGGAGGGGGGAATACCAGCGTTTTCCAGCGCTTCCCAGGCTACCTCCAGGAAGATCCGCTGCTGCGGATCCATGTGAATCGCCTCGCGCGGTGAGATACCGAAAAACTCCGGATCAAAGCGGTCAATCTGGTCCATGAACCCTCCCCATCGGGAATAGGTCTTGCCCGGTGTACCCGGATTCGGATCAAAATATTCCTCAACTTTCCAGCGGTCGGCAGGCACTTCGCGGATCGCGTCAACGCCGTTCTGAAGCAGATCCCAAAACGTTTCAGGATCATTGGCGCCGCCGGGCAGTCGGCATCCAACGCCCACGATCGCGATCGGCTCAGTGCGAGCAAGCTCGATTTCATCGAGTTTCTGCCGCATCTTGCGCAAAGCGGCCAATGCCTGCCGCTCCAGCGTCGCTCCCTGACCTCTAACTTGTTCGCTCATTTCATTTTCCACAAACGGGTACGTTCGGTCCTTCAACGCGTCAGTCACCCGAGTTTGGGAACAATGAACTTAACTCCGCGCTCAACATGTCTTTAATCTCGTCGTCACTTAAGTCCGCGAGGTTCTCGTCAAGGGGTTCCTCCTCGTTGCTTTCGTTGCGTGGACCGACGTCAATCACGTCAGTGGTCAAAAGTTTCAACGCTTGGCCCAGGAGAAAGTCTGTCAAAGCGTGAACCGTCGGATAGGTAAATGTGAGAGTTGCGGGCAGTGTGCAACCAATGGATTTTTCCAAGCGCCCCTTCAGTTGGACGGACATCAGCGAATCCAAGCCCAATTCAAACAGGCCGCGATCCGGGTCAAGCTGTTCTTTGGCGTTGAGGCCCAGAACATGACGCGTTTCTCCAGCGACCAGGCTCGAAACCAATTCCCGGCGGTCCTCGGGCGCAATTCTATCTAACCGTTCAATCCAGCCGGGGCTTGGCACATCCGCCCTCTGGTCGACGGCCGGCTTTGCGCTAAGATGTTCGAAGAAGCTGCGGCGACCTCGTGTTTCAAACGCCTGCTTAAGGAGCTCCCAGTCCACGTCGGCTACCATTCGCTGTGCAACGCCTCCGGCAATCAGAAATGACAAGGCCTGGAGCGCCAATTTGGCGGGCATTGCTTTCAGACCGAAGCGTCCCACTTCATCACGCTTTTCACCCAGTAAACGGATTTCTTCCCATGCGCCCCAATTGATACTGAGTGCCGGCAGACCCGCCGCGCGGCGCCAGTGAGCAAGGAAATCGAGAAACTGATTTGAGGCGGCATAGTGCCCGATACGGCTTGCACCAAAAAGAGTCGTGGCCGACGAGAACAGCACAAAGAAGTCCAGCGGCAAATCACGTGAGAGTTCGTGAAGCAACCAGGTGCCTTCGACCTTCGAGCGCATGGTGGCGTGCAGAGCATCCGCACTCATCTCTCGCAGTGAGCAGAACTTAATGTCGGCGGCAGCGTGGATGATTCCGCCCAGGGGCGGGGATGAACGGCGCATCCGTTCAAACAACGCTTCCATTTGCCCGCGGTCGGCAACATCGACCTTCTCAACGTGAATCGTGGCTCCCTGTTTCTCCAATTTCTGGATCGCAACCACCTGTTCGTAAGATCGGTGTGAGGGACTCAATTCTTCCCACGTGCTGCGTTCCGGCAACTCCCTGCGACCACAGAGAATCAGATGTCGAGCACCACTCCTGACAAGCCACCCTGCAATGTGCGGACCGAGTCCGCCCAGTCCGCCGGTGATAAGATAAGAGGCGCCCGGCTTGATGGCCACTGGTGTGGGTGAAGGCGGTTGAGTTGACAAGAGTCTCGGCACCAGGCGCAGGTCTTCCGAGAGGGCGATTTGATCTTCACCGTCCGGGAGGCACATCTCGAGTGCGATGCGCGCGGCAAGCACATGAGGGTCACTGTCCGCCGCAACGTCGATAAGCCCGCCCCAAAACTCCGGATGTTCGAGAGCGAATGTCCGGCCCAAACCCCAAATCGGCGCTTGAGCGATCGAATTCAATCTGGTCTGCGGCCAAGCCGGTTGCGCGCCGCGGGTGAGTAACCAGAGTTTGGGCGGTTGCGAACTTCCCATCTCGGCAAGCGCCTGCACAAGAAACAATGCGCTGCGGCAGCCCAGATGTTCCGCTTGTTTCAGATCAGGGAGAGCGTTGGCTTCGTCAAATACGGCGTCCAGGCTCCAGGCATGCAGCACGCCGCGCCACAATGTTCCGTCTTTGAAAAGGCAACGATAGGTTTCGGGTTCGTCGATGTTGATAATCGGCCGGCGCGGATTCGACGCGTCGAAACGATCACCTGCCTGCACCAGAACACATTCACCACCGCCTTGTTCGAGCCGTTGCGCGACCTGCTGAGCCAATCCTTCGGTATCGGAGAAAACCAGCCATCGGCCCACGGCTGAAGGATGGTAGGGACGCGCTCCCGCGCGATCCGGCGTGGCTGTCGACTCGTTCGCCTTCGCCTGTTGGTAGGGACGCGCTCCCCCGCGATTCGGATTAGCTCTCAGCTCAGGCGCCGGCTGGTCTGCCTTTGCCAGTAGCACTGTCTGCTCGTGGAGATCGCCAGCCGAGAACTCCGCGCCGACGGCCGCCGGCGCCGTGAAACCGGAATCCTGAAGCAACGCCAGCCACTTATCCGTATCAAGGAGCGCATTATTCGGCCGCAAATCCGCATCGGCAAATCGCCACCAACCCTCAGTGAGACCGAAGATCAAATCCAGCCAGCGCCGCGGGGCCGTGGTTTCCAGGAGCACCAGCAGTCCGCCCGGAGCGAGCAACTGCCGGACATGTTTGAGTGTGGTGCGCAAGTCGATTGTTGCGTGAAGGACATTGGCGGCAAGGACGATGTCGCAGGCGCCGACCTTAAATTCCTGATCGTCCAGTGGCTTTTCGATGTTCAACATCGCGTAGCGAACCGTGGGAAACCGATCGAACCTGGAGCGTGCCTCCTTCAACAGCATGCGTGAGATATCCGTGAAACAGTACTTCGTGCGGACTCCCGACAACCGCTCCAGAACGCAAGTGGTTGTGCTGCCCGTGCCGGCGCCGAGCTCGAGCAGGCGCACGGTGTCCCCGCGCGACACGTCTTGAACCGCATTTGCAACGAGTTCGCCGATGAGCCGGTTGTAGAATCGAGCGGGCGGCGATTCCCGATAAATGCGTTCCGCATTGACTAAGCCGTCGACAGGAAAGAGCAGTTGCAACGGATCGACTTCGCCCTGCAGGACTGCGGACAACTGCGCTCCGCAATGCGCGAGCAATTCAAATTCAGCCGCAAAGTCCTTGTGCTTCCGGTGCAACGATGTGACCTGATCTGCGAGCGACACGAGTGAGGCCGAGACAGTCTGGAAAGCCGGGGCCGTCTCGAACTGCGCGCCTTTTTGCTCAAGGAGTCCCTCCTCTACCAGCATCTCCAGCATCCGCGTAAGGAGCCGCGCGTGCCGTGTCTGCACACCGAGTTGTTCGCGAAGCGACGCGGATGTAAAGCGTCGGTATGGCGAAAACTGAAGGCCCAGGCGCATCAATGATGAGGCCGCGAAATGAGCGGCCAACTTTTCGATGTCGTCCCGTGCTTCCAAGCTGTGAACGAGGCGCGTCTCGTCCTCAAGGCCGGCGAGGCGCGCTTTGACTCCAGCCTCCAGTACCTCCGGGGATGCCAGTCGCTGGGTAACGCCGCGGACAGACGCGTCGTCAGCTCGCGGCTTTTCCTCCCAGTCAACCTCGTAAAACCAGTTGGCCGGCACCTCGGCTTGGACGGACCGCGCGTCGGGTTCCGAAGGGGCGCCCAGATCTAGCCAGAACCGCTTTCTCTGCCAAGGATAAGGCGGCAGCGGGACGACCCGGCCGCCTTCCGGATAAACGCCCTCCCAGTCGATCTCAGCTCCTGCCGCAAAGAGGCCGGTTAGAGACTTGAGCATCTGAAACTGTTCCGGCTGACCTTCCCGGAGCGATGGCAGGAGTTGCACACTTTGCGGCAACGTTGAAGCACACTGAAGAACCATGCTGGACAACACAGGATTTGGACTCAATTCCACGAAGGTGTTGACTCCTGCATCGAGCATGGCCCGAACGGCCGCGGCAAAGCGGACGGTCTGACGGATGTTTCGACCCCAGTAGACAGCATTGAAGTCTTCTTCCGTGGCCAGTGCACCCGTCACGGTCGAATAGACCGGAGCTGACGCGGCCTGCGCTGTCAGACCTGAAACAGCTTCAGTCATCTCAGTTCCGAACGGCTCCATTTGCGGTCCGTGAAACGCATAGTTGACCGGCAGAACTTTGCTGCGGATACCACGGCTCCTGGCTGTGGCTACGATCTCATCAATCGCGGCTGCTTCACCCGATATGACGGTTGAGGTCGGGCTGTTGACTGCGGCGGTGGAGACGCGGTCAGGATAGGATTCCAACAACTCTTCGACGAGCGCTTCCGGCAACTCGATCGCAGCCATCTTTCCCAGGCCCGTTGCGCGCTGCATCAATCGGCCGCGATGGCAAATCACCTTCACCGCGTCGTCGAACGACAACACCCCGCCCAGATGCGCCGCTGCGACCTCCCCCACGCTATGGCCGACCAGAGCATGGGGCTCGATGCCCCAGGACCGCCAAACGGCCGCGAGTGCCACCTGCAGGGCAAAGAGGGCAGGCTGGGCAATCTCAGTCTCACCGAGCCGCGAACTCCCTTTATCACGCGTCAATTCCTCCAGCAAGTCCCACGCGGCATACCGCTTCATCTCATCGGCACATCGCGCGATTACCCGTCGGAAAATCGGCGTGGAAGCCAGGAGTTCGCGACCCATGCCCCACCATTGGGCACCTTGCCCAGAGCAGACGAAACCCACTCGTGACACCGTGTTGAAGCGCACGCGGCCGGTCACCAAATTGGTTGGATCGTGGTCTTTGGCGAACGCCTCCAGGGCAGAGAACAATTCTTCGCGTCGCGTTCCGACCACGGCTAGACGATGTTCCAGGTGTTCCCGGCGTGTTGCTACCGTGTAGGCGATGTCGTCGATGGCGACGTCGTGTTTCGTTTTTAAGTAATATGCGATCGATTGTGCGCGATCTCGGAGGGCTTCTTTCGTGTGACCTGAAAGAGGAAGTATCAACGGCGTTTTGGCGTGGCGCACAACCGCCTCCAGTACCTGATCTTGAGCTGTGAAAATTGGCAGCGAAAGATCACCGTTGCCACCAGCCGTCACCGCAGGCCATTTAACGGGCCAGCCGAGTGCGTACAGCGTGCCTAGGGAGTTCAAAAGCGATTCCCGTTCATCGTCGCCGCGTCGGCACGAAGCGAGCGCCATCCCATCAAATCCGGAAGCGCGCAGGGTTTGCTGGATGGCACCGCTAAGCAGCGGATGCGGGCTTATTTCCAGAAAGAGCGTGCATCCATCGCGCGCCAACCGCTCAATGACCTGAGTGAAGAGCGCAGGCTGTCGAACGACTCGCGCCCAATGCTCCGGCCCCATCTCGGTACCGCGAAGGTAGTCGCCGTTGACGGAAGACGCGAAAGGAATAGCGCCTCGTATGGGGCATAGACCGCTCAACGAGGCTTTTAACCCTTCGAGCGCTGGATCCATACGGGGACTGTGCGTGGCCGCATCGATGTTGATGAGCGAACACATTACTCCCGCTTTTTTCCAATTCGTGACGATGGATTTCAGCCGGTCAGCGTCACCAGACAGAAGGGTTGAGGTCGGGCTGTTGCAGCCGGCGACAAAAACCTCACCAGACCATATTTCAATTTTCTCCCGAACTTCCGTCTCAGGGAGTTCTACAACCGCCATGCCGCCCTCCGCGCCAGCCTGCGCTTGAGCTCGACTGGACTCCACGACCACTCTCATCGTTTCCTCTAAACTCAACGCGCCAGACACGCATGCCGCAGCCCATTCGCCAATGCTGTGCGCCCCAACGAAATCCGGTCGGACGCCCCAGGAGCTCCAAAGTTCAGCAAGCGCCATCTGCACCGCGGAGAGTACCGGTTGGACAAATTCAGCGCGGTTCAGTCGGGAGTCTCTCGGCGCCGCCAGAAGCTCATCAAACAGAGACCATCCCGCAATTTTAGTAAGCGCACGATCGCACTCGGCTAATTTTGCCCGGAATGCAGGCTCGATGCTCATGAGTTTCTTGCCCATCCCAAGCCATTGCGAGCCCTGGGGTGAAAAGATAAACGCCAACTTTGGTCGAGTTGGTTTCGGATGGCCGACGGCAACGCCGGGGCGCTTTTGACCCAGGAGAAACCCTTCAAGCTGAGCACTAAGTTCACTCACCGATCGGGCCGTCAGGGCGACTCTTTCCGGTTGGTCGGTACAACGAGCGGCGACAGTGGCGCAGACGTCTCGCAGAGCGAGGCCTGGAGGGGCGGAATTAAGGTAAGTCCGGAGCTTCTCGGCGGTCGCTTTCAAAATGTCCGAATCAGGCGCACTCAACGGCAGCAAATGCGCAGCGCTGCGATCAGCTTCTTCAGCGATCAAATGGCAGTTGGTGCCCCCCCAACTGAAGGCGCTTACGCCCCCCACAGCCGGTTTCCTCGATTCGGGCCAAGGTTCAGGCTTGGTGACAACTCGAAGGTTAGAGGCCCCGAAGTCAATGTGTGGATTCGGCGTCTCGAAATTCAAACTGGGCGGGATCTCGCGGTGGTGAAGAGCAAGTATCAGCTTGATCAGTCCCGCGATGCCGGAGGCTCCTTCAAGGTGGCCAATATTGGTTTTCACCGAACCGATGAGCAGTGGTTGATCGCCGGCGCGTTCGCGGCCAAACACCGTTCCCAAAGCGTGTGCTTCGATGGGGTCACCCAGCGGCGTACCGGTTCCATGCGCTTCGACGTAATGGACGTCAGCGGCTTGAATACCTGCTCGTGCGCACGCTTCTCCGAGCACGCTTTCCTGGGCCTGAGGGTTCGGTGCGGTGAGGCCATTACTGGCTCCATCATTGTTGACCGCGGTTCCGCGAATCACAGCGTAAATAGGATCGCCGTCAGCCAAGGCGCGGTTCAGTGATTTCAGTACCACAAACCCCCCGCCTTCACCGCGTACGAAGCCATTGGCCCGGGCATCGAATGCGCATAGTTGACTCGTAGGCGAGACACCGCCGAATTTGCAGAAAGCAACCATCGTGTCCGGGCTGATGATCATGTTCACACCGCCGGCGACGGCGAGACTGGCATCACCGGCTTGCAGGCAGCGGCAGGCCAGATGCACGCTGACCAGCGAGGAGGAGCACGCCGTGTCCAGAGCGATGCTCGGACCCTGCAGGCCGAGCGCATACGAAATCCTGTTGGCAACAATGCTGAAGGCTTGCCCGGTAGCGGAATGCACGGTAACCTCCGCGCCCGCCTTGCGAGCAATGGTTTCGTAGTCGTGCCACATTGCCCCCACGAAGAGGGCTGTGCGGCTGCCTCGCAGAACACCTGGTTTGACGCCTGCATCCTCCAGGGCTTCCCAGGTCAACTCGAGAGCCAACCGCTGTTGGGGGTCCATTTGGATGGCTTCCCGCGGCGAAATTCCGAAAAAGCCCGGATCAAATTCGTCAATACGCTCCAACAGGCCAGCCATGCGAGCGTTCATTTTGCCGGGCTTGCCGAGATCCGGATCGTACCACGCATTGATGTCCCAGCGGTCAGATGTGATTTCGCGGAAAGCAGAATGCCCCGAGCGCAACAAGTCCCAGAAGGCTGCCGGATCAGGCGCCCCGGGAAAACGACAAGCCATACCAATCACCGCAATTGGCTGATTCCAGGTCGCGGGCGGGAACGAGTGCGAAGGAGAGTCTCTGGACGCTGACTCCGGCTTGCCGCACAAATAATTCGTCAGCGCTTCAATCGTTGGGTATTTCCACGCTAGTGTAACTGGGATTTCGCGACCCAGAAACTCCCCCAACCGGCTCAGCAAACCAGCCGCTTTGGCGGAATCGAGTCCGAAGTGGCTGAACGACTCGTTCGTAGCGACCGCTTCCTGATTGATGTCCACGACCTGGGCAAGTTCGCGCACCAACCACTCTATAATAGCGCTCACCGGTGGTTGATTTGGAGTAGTTGATTCCTCAATCACATCGTGCAGGTCCTAAAATTCTATCAATTGAACAGTCCTATTCATATCGGCCCTCCAGGGGATGTCTTTAGCAATCAACGTTTCTCTCGTTACGGTTCGTACTCCACGAGCTTGAGACAGTTTCATGAGAAGAGCAGTGGCATTTTTTATATTTACTAGTGTAGCTGAAATTGCTAAAATTACTAAACAAACTACTACCATGAGACGCATCGCATTTGCCAATGCGAGCTTGCATTGGAACAATCGGATGGGATATCTGCCTGTCTCTTAATGCTGAGTAATACTCTGGATCCAAGCCCAAATCTGATTTTGGCACGGGGTGTCACGATGCAATTTCCCGTCGCCAAACGGTATCGCGAACTGTTACTGCAGCCGTTTCGACGTCGCCGCGTAGTCACGGCTCTTAAGTCGGTAAGCCTGGAGGTCGAAAAAGGAGAACGGATTGCGTTGCTGGGACCGAACGGTGCAGGCAAGACTACGCTGCTTAAGCTTATTGGGGGCCTGTTGCTCCCGACTCAGGGCGAAATTGTCGTGAACGGCTACGATACTCTCCGCCACAATTCCGCGGCTCGGAAATCAGTGGGATTCGTAATGAATGAAGAACGGAGTTTTTTTTGGCGATTGAACGCGATACAGAATCTGGAATTCTTTGCAGCGCTCGACGATTTGAGCGGAAAGGCCATGCAGGAACGCATTCGGGAGCTGATCCAATTCGTCGGACTCGAGTCGCATTTAGACAAAACCGTCGACACGTATTCGTCCGGGATGAAACAACGTCTTGCGCTCGCGCGGGGCCTAATTGCGGAGCCGGAAGTGCTGATACTCGACGAGCCGACCCGAGCGCTCGATCCGGTCGCTTGCGAAGATCTTAATGACCTTATTATCGAGCGGCTCCATAAAGGGTCGCGAAAGACTCTCTTAATTGCCACGCATCGATTGGAGGAGGCCATGCGGCTCTGCGACAAAGTGCTTATCATCAACCAAGGAGAGATCATGGCCTTTAACCGCATATCGGATCTGACCGCGCGAGGGATGAATCTGTCCGACTATTACAGGTTGAACGTTATACCCAAATAATCATGACCCCTTTGCTTCGCAAGGCTGTAGCCTTTATCCGCCGGGATTTCCAGATCGAGTCCAGCTACAAAATGAGCTTTGTCATGAACATCGTTGACTCGATGATGATCCTGATCTTTTTCTATTTCCTCAACCAACTCGTCTCCCGAGGAGAATCGCGCTACCTGGATCGTTACGGCGGCAATTTTCTCTCCTTCACCGTGATTGGCCTGGCTTTCGCCCGGTATTTCCAGCTGACGCTGCGAATGTTCTCGGAGTCTATTCGTACGGCTCAGCTAAGCGGCTGCCTTGAAGCCATGCTGAGCAGTCAGACGGATGCGTTGACCATTGTGCTGATGTCATCGCTCTACGGGTTGTTATCCGGAGCAGCGCAACCTCTGTTGATTCTCGTTGCCGGGGCGCTGATGATGGGCGTGGACCTTAGTCACATGAACTTTCCGGCGACGATTCTCGTTTTAGCATTCTCCGTCTTGACGTTTGTGGCATTCGGAGTCTTATCAGCGGCGACAATCTTGTGGCTCAAGAAGGGCGATCCTCTTGCCTGGGTTCTTGGTGGGATGGGCACGATGCTTGGTGGTGCCTACTTTCCCATTGATGTGCTGCCACAATGGCTGCAAAAGGTCTCTTTCGTAATTCCAATCACCTATTCTCTCGACGCCCTGAGATTGACAATGTTGAAGGGGTACTCGTTGGAAATGGTTGCGCGCCCACTTCTGATTTTAGCTTTAATGGCCACCATCCTACTTCCTGCCAGTCTGGCAATTTTTGCTGCGATAGTGCGAAAGGGTCGTATTGAGGGAACATTGATGCAGTACTAGCTAGCTAGCCTGCATCGCCCCACAAATCTTGAGATTTGTGGGGCGATGCAGGCTGTGGCAGCAGAATATCCCGGCTGCGTAAGCGAAAGCTCCAGCTTTTGCCGTCTGTCTTGATGAGGAGGCAAAAGCTGGAACTTTCGCTGACGGTTAAGAGCCCTTTTGTGGTCCCCGTACGTGACTAGAAGATTCCCCTTCCGCGCCTGCGGCCTGCGCGAGTTCAAGGCATCCAAGAAGCCGTTTCGCCAGTTCTCCCCCGTGGAGATAACGTGTCCAGTGGTCGCCAGGTGTGCTATGGATCTGCAACCCGCCGGAAGCAACGCCTTTCCACCCCATGTGCTTGTCTACCTTGTACTGCATCTCGTTGACTATTAGCGTAATCTGGCCTGGGTATTTCTTCGGCCTGTGCCGATACATTGTTTGCATATAGTCCATTCTCAAACGGTACACGCGGTGGAACGCCAACTCCTCTCCACTCAAAGCCTGAACAGGTTTAAGCTTGCGGCGTCCCAGATCCCGAATAAGCTGCAACTTCAAGGGGCCGCTAGCGCGGATGATCCGGCCGATGACATCGAGGATATGCTTGCCTCTGGCCGATGCATGATAGAGGCCGAGACCTAAGGCGCTAAGAACGGACGGCCGATAGGTATCCAACATAACGAGTAATCGGACTTCCTCTCCTAGCCGCAAAAGTTCCTGCGCCATTACGAACGCTACGATGCCCCCGGCACAATCACCCCCCAGCAGATATGGACCTTTGGGCTGTACAGCCCGGAGGTCGGCCAGAAACTCCGAGGCCATCTCCTCTGCACCCGAATAGCGTTCTGAATGACCGTCAAGCCAGCGCGGCTGAAAGCCATAAACCGGCTGATCCAAACCGAGGTGGGGGATCAATCGCGATAGAACGCGCAGTGTATCATCTGCATCCATGAATCCTGCCACCATGAAGAGTGGTAGTCGCGAACCTTTAGGCTGTGCAGGCACTAACCGATTCCAGCGGGAGATCTCACCGACGTGATAGTACCTCTGGGCAAAGTTGTCATAGAGGAGATGTTTGGACAGACCAGCGATGGTCGGTTCGATGAAAATGCTTCTCAGAGGCAGATCTATCTGAAATGCCGACTTCAGACGCGCAATCAACCGAGTGGCCGAAAGCGAGTGGCCGCCCAGTTCAAAGAAATGGTCGAAAACCCCCACCTTCTTAGCGCCCAGCACGTCGGCCCAGATCTCGGCCATGACATGCTCAACTTGATTGCGAGGAGCCACATAACCGACAGTTAGATCCGACAGGTCGGCTCCGGGAATCGGCAACGCATTTCGGTCCACCTTGCCATTCGGCGTAAGCGGTATCGCATCCAGAAACGCGAATGCCGAAGGGATCATGTAATTGGGCAGAACCGTCTTAAGGTACTTTCGCAAATCCTCGATTGCCGGACGGTGAGCGTCGTTTGGAACCACGTATGCCAACAGACGCACTTCGCCCGGGTGTTCTTTACGCGCCGCGACGACACAATTGCGGACACCCTCGTGAGTGGACAGGGCGGCCTCGATCTCCCCCAACTCGATTCGGTAGCCCCGAATCTTCACTTGGTTATCTATGCGCCCCTGGCACTCCAGGCGCCCATCCCGCAGATGCCGCGCAAGATCTCCCGTCCGATACATTCGTTCCCCTTCATGAAACGGGTCTTCGATGAAACGCTCACGAGTCAACTCCGTCCGGTTCAGATATCCGCGGGCTACTCCCTCTCCACCAATCCATAACTCGCCCACCACTCCGCGAGGCACTGGCTCCCGATGCCCGTCCAGCACATACATCCGGGTGTTGGCAATAGGCCGTCCTATGGTCACCTCATCCGATTCGATGCGCGCCACCGACGACCAGATGGTCGTCTCCGTGGGCCCATACATATTCCAGACTGATCCGCATGTTGACACCAGCCGGGCAGCAAGATCCCGGTCTAATGCTTCTCCGCCGCATAACACCTTCAGGCGGCGATCGCCCCTCCATCCCGAATCAAACAACATCCGCCAAGTCGCTGGTGTCGCCTGCATGACTGTCGCGCCCGAGGTCGAAAGGATGCGCCCTAAGGCCACGCCATCCAGAGCCGTCTCCCGGCTTGCCAACTCAATTCGCGCCCCTGTCATCAAGGGCAAGAATAATTCCAACCCCGCGATGTCAAACGCCAGCGTCGTCACTGCCAGCAGCACGTCTTTCTCTGTAAGCCCCGGTTCCCGCGCCATCGAACACAAAAAGTTCGTCAGTGCCCGATGTTCTACCTCCACGCCTTTCGGGCGTCCCGTCGAACCGGAAGTGTAAAGCACATATGCCCGGTTCGATGGCCCGGCCAGGGGCGGTAAGGGCTCGCTGCTCTGCTGGTCGATCTGATCCTTGTCGTCGTCCAGAAACGTCCGAACCAGGTTGAGTCCCGAAAACAAAGCCTCGGCCAACGCCCTCTGAGTCACCAACACTTTCGCGCCTGAGTCCTCTATCATGTAACGCAATCGCTCAGCAGGAAAGGCTGGGTCCAATGGCACGTACGCACCCCCGGCTTTGAGCACAGCCAGCACGCCAACCATCATCTCCAATCCGCGCTCTACACACAGGCACACCAGCGACTCTGGTCCTACTCCCAGCGATTGAATATGCCGCGCCAGCCGCGTGGATCTGATGTCCAACTCCGAATAGATCAACGCGTCTTCCTCAAAGCTCACCGCCTTCGCTTCCGGCCGCCGGGCCACTTGTTCCCTGATCAGATCCACGACCGTTTGCTCTCGGGCATACTTTCGGTCCGTTGCGTTCACTCCTGTTACCAACTCCTCACGCTCCGGCGTCTCTAGTAGAGGCAGTCGAGATACGCTCGTCTCCGGCGAGGCCACTATCGACCGCAGTAGCGTCGCATAGTGGCTCGACAGCCGCCGAATGGTGGATACGTCAAAGAGGTCGGTGTTATATTTGATGAGACCCTGGAGTGCTCCGCCCTTTTCAGCTAACTCGACCGATAGTTCGAATTGGCCCTCCTGTTGCGGAATCGGGAACGGTTCCAACACGAGCCCGCCGAAATCAGCGTGCATCTCGGACTCCGTATAAGTGAGGAGATCCTCGAGTTCGGCAACCTGCTTGAACTTCTGGAAAATGAATACCGTTTGGAAAACCGGCGTACGGGAAAAATCCCGATCGGGCTGCAACTTCTCGACGAGGAGCGGAAACGGGTAATCCTGATGCTGAATGCCTTCGACTACCGTCTGGCGCATCCGCGCAAGAAGTTCCCGGAACGACGGGTCATCATGAAACGCGGCCCTCAACGGGATCATATTGATCAAATAGCCAACGACATCGGCGAACTCCGCGCGTTCGCGCCCGTAAGTGGGCGATCCGACAATCACCTCCTGCTGCCCGGTATAACGGTGCAAAAGGACTTGGTAGGCCGTGAGCAACACAACAAAGGGAGTGGTTCCCTCTCTCGCCGCCAATGAGCGTACCGAGTTGCTCAATTCGCCTCCCAGGTCAATCGGCAGCGATGCACCTTGGTTCGACAATGAGAGTGGCCGCGGACCATCGGTTGGCATACTCAGCGGAATAAGAACGCCCGCCAGTTTGCTCAACCAGTAAGCCTCGTGCTCCTGACCTTCGGGACCGGCCAGCATAGCCTCCTGCCAGCGTGCATGTTCGAACGTGTCGTGCTTGGGACGGGGCGGGGGGGGCGCGCCGCAACCCCGCTCCGCCGGATAAATTCGTCGCAGATCCTCCAGCAGCAGGAACATTGACCAACCATCCACCGCAATGTGGTGGACGGTGAAAAGAAGGATCTGGTCGTTCGCCGCTCGCGTATAAAGATCAATCCGCATGAGCGGACCGTTTTGCAGATCGAACGGAGCCTGCGAAGCTTCGTGAATTTCTTTCCGGAGTGCCGGCAAATCGATACCGGGCCGATCGTGAACACTAAAACAGACCGGCATGTAGCCATGGACTCGTTGGACGAGACGGTCCGACTCCTCGCGAAAGGTAGTGCGCAGTGACGGATGTCGGTCCACCAAAGCCTGAAAGGAACGGCGCAACGCCGATAGGTCAATCTCCGAACGAACTCGGGCCGAAAACATCACGTTGTACTCGGCGCTACTGGGATATGCCTGATGCAGGAACCAAAGTGCGCGCTGCCCATGTGAAGCAGGATGCGAGACGACGCTCAGCCTGGCACGCTCAAGCCAGGCGTCCAATATCCAATCTTTGCGCGACGCCAACTGCGACCGCATCGCATCGGTAAGAGATCCTTTCGAAGCGCGAAAACGAAGCCGGCTTCCTTCTCCCCAGAAAACCACGCCGTGCTTGGCGAGCAAGTCCAGAAATTCGTTGGAGTCCAGCAATTCCTTGGAGTCCAGCAATTCCTTGGTCTCGCTCACAATACTCCCTCCTCAAACTCGCCAATCAGTGAACCGACCGCTGCGGTCGCGTCGGCATCGTGCGAATCCACAAGCAGATTCACCACGAAATCCGTCAGTTCCAAGATCGTGGGACTCTGGATGAGGCGAGCCATCGCGACGCTCACCCCCAGGTCGGTCTCGATCTGGTTTTTTAGTTCAATTGACATTAGCGAGTCGAATCCCATGTTCACTATAGGCTTTTCTCGATCCACCGAAGCCAAAGGCACCTTGAGAATGCGGGCCATTTCTTCCGCCAAATAGCTACCCACCATCTCCGCGCGCTGCTCCGATTGAACGCCTAGAATACGTTCTCGGCGGCTGTCTCCTTTGACTGTCTTGCCCGCCAGCCCAGAGTCGCTTCTGGAAATCAGGAGCGAAAGGTAGGGAGGAACAGCGAGGCCGCCGTAGGTCCACCGGTGCCATGCCTTCCAATCGATCGACATGACGCCGGTCTGTACCGCACCCGCTTCGAGCAATCGCTCCATGGCTTCCAAGGCCCGTTGCGTTGATAGAACGCCTACGCCGTTAGGGATTCCCTTCCATCGGTCGCCCTTGGACTCTTCCGTCGCCAGAAGCCGAGCGGCCATGCCGGCCTCGGCCCACGGGCCCCAGTTGATGCTAAGCCCCACTTTCCCTAACGACCGCCGATGATATGCGAGCGCGTCGAGAAACACGTTGGCGGCCGAATAACTTCCCAACATCGGCGGACCTAAGAACGATGAGAACGAGGAGAAGAGCACGAATAGGTCCAAAGGAATATCCGCCAACAACCGATGGAGGAGCCATCCCCCAATCATTTTCGCGGCAAGAATGTCTCGCATTTGCTCCGGACTCTGGTTGACCAGCAGTTCGTTCTGCGTCACGCCGGCTGCGTGAAACACGCCCCGAAGGGGCGGTTGATCCGCGCGTAAACATTGGCTGATCATGCCGTTCACCGATATCTCGTCGCCCATGTCCACGCCTACCGTTTGGACGTTTGCACCAAGGCTCTCCAGTCCGCGTATTGCGGTGATGCGGGTGCCTTCCATGGTTCCGCTCGAAACACCTTGCCACTGTTTGCGAGCCGGCAGTGAGCTACGCCCGGCCAAAATAAGGTGGCGAGCACCGCGAGTGACCAACCAATGAGCAATGATAAGCCCGATGCCGCCTAACCCGCCTGTGATCAGATACGTTGCGTCCGGGCGAACCGGAACCTGTTCAGGCTTTGACAGAATTTTCGTCCGCCGATCCAACCGAGGCACGTGCCTGCGGCCACCGCGAAATGCCGTTTGATCTTCGCCGCTGTGCTCTGTCAATTGACCAAGCAGCAGCGCGGCTGCAGCCGCGGGAGTATCGGCCGGATCCAGATCCACCATACCGCCCCAGAAGTTTGCGCTCTCCATCGCGATCGTACGGCCCAAACCCCAAAGAGGAGACTGAAACACTGAAAGGGGAGCGGGCTTTTCACCTGCCGGCTGCGCACCCCGGCTGATCAACCACAACTTGGAAGGCACCGGTAGCCGAGCGCGATCGAGCGCCCGAACCAACTGCAAAACGCTGACCGGTCCAAGCGTCTGGGCTTCCTGCACCGCTTTCAGATCCGCCTTTTCGGGATCTGCGGCGTCAAGGCTCCAAAGATGCACAATCCGGTTCGCGCTGGAATCCTGTCGACCCGCGGCACGCAACAGCCCATCGTAATCGTCCGCGTTGTCGGGCCTGATCATCATCACCCCGTTGTTCGATTGCGAACGTTGCTCACCGTGATCCACGCAGAGACATGTCGCGCCGCGCTCACCTAGTTGCGCGCAGACCGCATCACCGATCCCTCGTTGATCCCGGAAGATAATCCAGGTTCCCGTCGTCAACGCTTCAGGGGTGAATTCGCCGGCTGCTTCCTTGATCTCCCATGTTGGCTCGTACAACCAGTCTTCCACCGATTCGAGCACCTGGTGTTTTTGGGCTGAGTCCAAGTACCATAAACGCGCCCCAAGGATCTCGGCAATGAGGTTCCCAGAGACGTCGAACGCTTTGATGTCGCCGACCAAGGTATTCTCGGGAGCGGCTTCATCGCTGCGCAATTGTGCATATGCGTAGAAATGTCTGCCCTCCGGCCGCCGATACATCCGGACTTCCTCGAACCCGACACCCACAAAAGCGCCGCCCAGACTACCATCCGTTTTTTCCAATGGAATCGTTGCCGTCAGGATTTGCCCTAAACTATCGGAAAATGCCGGATGAAAGACATAGCGAGAAAGCTCGCCCTGAATCCCGAGCGGAACCGTCACCTCACTCAAACCTTCTCCCTGGTCCTGCCACTCACGGTTGACACCTTGAAAGCACGGTCCCCACTGGTTGCCGCGCTCCTTGTGAAGCCGGTAGAACTCTGCACCATCGAGACAGCGCGCAGAGCGCTTTTCGAAGGCATCTCGCTGGGAAGCGTCGAACTTCTCCATCGGCACTGCGATTCCACCCACACGAAGTGCGCCGCTGGCATGTAGCGTCCAATCTCCCTTCGAATTCTTTCTTCGGCTGTGCACCTGGAAGACAAAGTTGCCCGCAACCTGCTGCTCAAGCCGTGTTTGGATCTCAAACTCGACTTTTGGCTGGAGCAGCAGCACTTTCTCGAACTCGATTCCCGTGAGAACCACCGGTAGTTCTGTGACCGCTTCGACGGCGGCAGCGGTGACCATCTCGACGTAAGCGGTGGGCGGCACCACCACCACCCCTTCCACCTGGTGGTCGCCAATCCAAGGACATAGTTCCAGGCTAATCTCTGCAAACCAAACATGTTCACCCGGACGGCCGGCCAGCGGTACATGGACGCCCAGCAGTGGATGCCCGGCTGCCTGAGTCCGTTTGCGGACGGAATCAGTAGAGGCAACAGGAAGCCAGTGCCGTTCCCTTTGGAACGGGTAAGTCGGAAGCGCGACACGACGTCGTCGATAGGGTTGGTCGTAAACGCCCCAATTCGGTTTCGCGCCGAGTACGAAGAGCGCTCCAAGGCTTGAGAGCATTTGGGGGCAGTCGTCTCGATCCTTGCGCAGGGAGGCCAACCAGGTCGTCTCTGAGTCCTCAACGCATTGCCGGGCCATGCCGATGAGAACCGGCGCAGGTCCGATCTCCAGGAAGGCCCGTATGCCGCGTGCATGAAGAGTGCGGATCGATTCTGCGAACCTTACCGTTTCTCGGGCGTGTCTGCGCCAATAGTTGGCATCCAGAGACAACGATTCACCCAATGGGCGTCCCGTGACGTTCAATACCAGATCCACGACAGGCACACGGTATTCGACGCTTCGGGCGCATTGTTCAAATTCGTCCAGAATCGGCTCAACCAGCGGCGAGTGGAATGCGTGAGAGACCGTCAGCAGCTTCGATTCCACACCTTCCCGTTGCAGTCGTTCCAACACGGCATGCACATCGTCCGCTTTTCCGGAGATCACCGTATTCAGGGGCGAATTGGTAGCCGCGATGGAAACGGAATCGGTATAAGGCGTGATCGTTGCGCGCACCCGGTCTTCCTCCGCAAACACCGCGGCCATCGCACCGTTTCGCGGCAGAGACTGCATCAGGCGCGATCTCATCACTACCAAGCGCAATGCGTCTTCCAGAGTAAGCGCGCCGGCAACACAAGCGCCAACGTATTCGCCAACGCTGTGGCCCACGATTGCTGCGGGCTCGATGCCCCACGAACGCCACAGCGACGCTAGCGCGTATTCAACAGCGAAGAGTGCCGGTTGTGTGTAGCGGGTCTCGTCTAGAATACCCGTCGGCGCGGGACTGTTTGTGGCGTAACCGACGATTTCCTGCAACGGCCGATCCAGATGTTCACCCAGTAAAAGCCCACACCGGTCGAATGCATCGCGAAACACAGGCTCAATTGCATACAGACCTCGGCCCATGCCCGTATGTTGTGCACCTTGCCCAGTGAATAGAAACGCGACTCTGGAGTCGGAGCGAACACGACCTGAGACGATCTCGGATTGCGACTTCCCCTGTGCAAAAATACCGAGTAGTTCCCTTGCTACGGCGATGTTCGTTACGGGAAACGCCAGGCGGTAGGAAAGGGCTGAGCGTCCAATCGCCGCGGTGTGACAGATATCCGGCAGCAAGCATTCGCGTTCTTTCGCGAGATGTTCGGCGTAGGTCAGCGAGAGATCTCGCAGCGCAGCCTCAGAGCTCGCGGACAGCACCAACAGGTGAGCCGACCGGTCCGGTAATTGCGGCTGCGTTAGCGATTCCTTTGCTGTCGGAGCCTCCTGCAAGATGACGTGGGCGTTTGTGCCGCTGAACCCGAAGGAACTCACCCCGGCGATGCGGGGACGCTCGGACCGCGGCCAAGCAATCGCATTGACGGGAATCTCAATTGGCGCACTACCCAAGGAGATCCGCGGGTTGAGGTTACGGAAATGAAGCTGCCGCGGTATTTCTTCGTGTCCCATCGAAAGCACAACTTTGATGAGACCGGCGATACCGGCAGCCGATTCCAGGTGGCCAAGGTTGGTTTTGACCGAACCGACGCGCAGTGGTCGATCTGCGGGGCGATTCTTGCCGAGCACCGCCGCCAAGGCTTCGAGTTCGATGGGATCACCCAACGCGGTACCGGTACCGTGTGCTTCGATGTAATCCACGTCATGAGGCTGCAAACGGGCAGCCTTCAGCGCGGCTCGAACTAACGCTTGTTGCGCAGGACCGTTGGGAACTGTCAAACCGCTACTGGCTCCATCCTGATTGATGGCCGTTCCGCGAATCAGGGCAAGTACGCGATCGTCCGCCGTCAGCGCATCGCTGAGGCGTTTGAGAGCAATCATACCGCATCCTTCGGCTCTTACGAAACCATCTGCTCGCTCATCGAAAGTTTTGCACCGGCCGTCCGGGGCCATCATACCCCATTTCGAGAGACAGATGAAAGCCTCCGGTGTGAGGAGCAGGTTTACCCCACCGGCCAATGCCAAATCGCATTCGCGCTCGCGCAGACTCTGGCAGGCCAAGTGAACGGCGACCAACGAAGAGGAACAGGCAGTATCTATCGCCATGGCGGGACCATTCAGACCGAACACGTAAGAGAGGCGACCCGCAGCCACGTTCAGCGCGCCGCCGGTCGCTGCGTAAACGTCCAGACCGTTCGAAGCGTCCGCGATTGTCAGACGAGCGTAATCAGAGGTCGTGATGCCGACAAATACTCCAGTGGAAGAACCGCGCAGATGAGTGGTCGCAATCCCCGCGTTCTCCAAGGCCTCCCAAGTGACCTCGAGCAGGAGCCGCTGCTGGGGATCCATGCTCTCAGCTTCCCGGCCTGAGATTCCAAAAAAGGCCGGATCGAACAAATCGACTTGATCCAGGAAACCGCCATAAGGGGCGTGCATCTTGCCCGGCACCGATGGATCCGGGTCATAATACGCATCCTTGTCCCAGCGATCATTTGGCACTTCCTTCACGGCATCTACACCCCCGCTTAAAAGACGCCAAAACGCATCCGGATCGTTCGAACCAGGGAAACGGCAGGAAAGACCGACGATGGCAATCGGCTCGGTACGTTCGCGTTCGACGGCATCGAGCCTTGACTGTAGGGAGTCAATTGCCTGCAATGCTTTGAGCAACACAGCCTTCCGCTCACCGTCTTGGCGAGCGCTAATATTGGAATCAGCTATCCGCATCCTTCGTTGATTACTCGGCGCCCTCAGATCACAATAAAGTTACCGGCCTGGGCATCTTTCCTTGAATTGTGCTCTCGTGAGGCCTCAGGTTTTCAATAATTACAATAATGTCAGCAAGTCAATGCCGACCTCCTATGCTGCTTATCGACCGCTAATCAGGCGGGTTAAGCGATATCGTCTTGCAAAATGCGAATCGACCAAATTTTGCCCCTGAAGATTTTTCAAGACAAGGTTTCTAGGGTCACATCGCGGACGGGAATATTTCGTATTGTCGTTTACATCCAAACAATACGACGGGCATTCATCATGGAATTCAGACAACTAGGCGGTTCGGGCTTCAACGGCCTATCTATCCCTATTGGCACCAGCGGGGTTTCGCGGAGCGAAATCCGTCGCCAGTGTAAGCGAAGGCTCCAGCCTTTGCCTCGGTGGCGCGCGCCAGGTACGCAAAGGCTGGAGCCTTCGCTTACGGCGGGAAAAGGCAAAGGCTGGAGCCTTCGCTTACAGCGCTC
>Ga0185299_10003270_pt1 | contig 22103 bp, 23 predicted proteins | sample PaiPotPPA55metaG_FD_128002 | JGI IMG/M metagenome (GOLD analysis project Ga0185299, IMG submission 128002) | Iron sulfur acid spring bacterial and archeal communities from Banff, Canada, to study Microbial Dark Matter (Phase II) - Paint Pots PPA... ... | reverse complement strand
TTTATGTGACCTGGACCGACTACCGCAACGGCGATCTGGACGTTTTCTGTTCGACCTCGACCGACGGAGGGAAAAAATGGAGCGCTCCGGTGCGGGTGAATAGCGATGCGGTGCGCAATGGCGCTGATCAGTTTTTTCAATGGCTGGCGGTCGATCCGGTCGACGGATCGGTCAACGTTATTTTTTACGACCGGCGGGGAGACGCCAAGAACCGGGCGCAGACTGTTACGTTGGCGCGCTCAACCGATGGCGGCCGCGCCTTTCAGAATTACGCCTGGACCACAGAGGCCTTCGAGGCGGGTGGAGTATTTTTTGGCGACTACTCGGGGATCGCCGCATCCGGCGGGCGCGTTTATGGGGTTTGGACGGAGAAGCCGGCAGCTGTTCCGGAAGCTGAAAATAAAGCGGAGACGAAGCCTGAGGGCGCTCCGGCGAAGCCGCGGGGCACGGTGGTAAAGGTTGGAGTCGCTGATTTTGGGACGGCGGCACCGCTGAGTGCACATTCCGATTAGGTCGACAATCCCCACTTCTCGCAAAGTGCGCGAGAAATGGGGCACCCAGCAAAGTCAAAAGCAAGGGACAAGAGTGCCCGCTCGACACTAGCGGTTGAACCCGGAGGTCAAGCGAGGTATGATTCCGCCCGCAGGCAGAAGGTTGCGGACTCGCCATGGGTTTTCACGTCAGCACGCGAGAGCTTGACCGGATCATGGTGGTTGACGCGGTGGGGAGACTCACGTTGAGTGACAGCCGCACCCAACTCCGCGACCTGATCCATGTTTTGTCGAGCCAAGGCCACAAGAAATTTCTGTTCAATCTGGCGGGTGTGGAGTTCATCGATAGCGACGGCATGGGAGAACTGGTGCGCTGCTATAGCATCGTCAGGCAGAGGGGCGGGGAGTTGAAGCTGGTGCAAGTCCGCAAGAAAGTGCAGGACCTGCTGGAACTCACGCGGCTCAACACTTTGTTTGAAATCTACAGCGAAGAGCCGGCTGCGCTGGAAGCGTTCCGGAGACAGGGTTAGGCCCGTGGCCGGGTCCAGACGGTATGGACAGAACTCAGTCAAGAGAGAATACTGTGCTCTACGGAGGTATTAAATCATGATGCTGAAACAAGCAAGGTTGTCACTGTGGATGGTTCCGGCGCTGTTCGTGAGCCTTTGTCCCGTGTTCCTGTATGGCGCCCCACAAATGGGAGACGAGAAGGCCGCGAAAGCAGCGGCCACCAGCGTAACCGGTTGCCTGCAGAAAGGTGACGAAGCGGGAGGAGTTACGATCACCGACAAGGACGGTAAAGTTTGGGAACTCCATAGCAAATCGGTCAAGCTTGCCGCCCATGTCGGCCACACCGTTACCGTGAGTGGCTCAGCCACCGCCCGATCAAAAGCGGAAGAGGCAAAGATCGAAGCCAACGAAAAGAAAGAGGCTGGCGGAAAGGAACACGCCGACCTGCAGGTGTCCAGCCTCACGATGGTGAGCGAGTCCTGCAAATAGGTTTGACTGGATATTCGGAAAAAATCTGAAGCCCCGCTCGCTGTCGCGACGGGGCTTCGCTTTGTGTAAGGGTCGACATTCCCCACTTCTCGCAAAGGACGCGAGAAATCGGGCACCCGGCACTCTTAAGGGTCCCCAGATCAAAGTCAAAATCAAAAGCAACGGACAGGAGTGTCCGTTCCACACGGTCACGCCTTTTGGGCTTCGCGCTTCAGGGCTCGGTCTAAGGTTTGATCGAGGGCGGATTTGGCGGACTCGTATTCCGATTGCGAAATTTGGCCCTGACGGCGTTCGACTTCGAGCTGGAAGAGTTCTTCTTTCAGGGCGTCGAGCAGCATGGAAGCGGGACGCGCCGCTGGAGTCGATGTCGGCAGAACTGGCGCCGGGCCGTACTCGTCTTCGTCATCATGCACTGTTGCTCGCATGGGCGAAGCGGTCTTCTGGCGCGCCAGAGCGCGGGCTGCCGACTGTTGGCGCATGGCTACGTAGACTCCACCGAGGATCAGAGCTGCGGCTATGCCTCCGAGGATCTGCCAGCGGTATTTCTGCAGAGGGTCGGGAGCGTCGATGGGCGGGCCGAGTCCGCCGCCGGGGCGGTTACTCGCGCCAGCGTCGCCTTTGGCGGCGTCGCCCTGCTGGGGAGCCTGGAGCACGCCTTCGCCGGAGACTTTGAAGGCCAGGTTCTGGCCAACCGTGGTGTTGGAAGCTACCTGCACGTTTGCGTCGGGCTCTTGCGGGTAAGGAACGGATTTGAATCCGGCGGCGGCGGGGGTGAACTCCATCGTCTTGGGCAGCATGACGACGAAGTGCTCCAGGGGATACACCGACTTGGGATCAAGATTCGCGCTTCCGCTGTAGGGAAGCTGGTAGGCCACTTCGAAGCGAGTCAGCCCCGGCCGCAGGGGGAAGATGAAGGCATAACGGTTCTTCTCGCCTTCGGGCACCGGGGCGGATTTCAGCGGGTTGCCATTTTCGGTGGTGGCGCTGCCGGAATCTGGAATGATCTGGGCTCCGTCAGAAATGTAGAACTCAAGGTTGCGGTCGTTCATCTGGGTGCGCGGAGGCTTGGAAGTATTCTGCACGCCGAGTTCGCGCACTACTACGAGCTGTCCCTGCTCGACTTGAAGGCGGACGATGTCGGCGACCACTTCGAGGCCGTCGATCTTTTTTGCGACGTCATAAACTTCGACTTCCACGGAAGTGGTTCCGGGAGGGGTCATGCGGTGATAGGTCACTCCTTGATGGATGGCGCGGACCAGGTGCGGGGCCTTGTCGTCGTTGAGCTTGAAAGTGAATTGGCCCTTGGCGTCGGCTTTGGTGCGGCCGGTTTCGTCCATGCCCTGGCCTAGCTTGAGGAGGACTACCTCGTCGCCTGCGGCGGGCTTGCCGGTGGTGGAGTTCTTGACTGTGCCGGTTAGAGTTTGGGCGGCGGCGAAGGTGGTAAGGAGGATTGCCGCGCATGCTGCGTGAGCGACCGGTAGAGAGCCCGAAGAGACGCTACGGGCCAGTGCGCGAAGCCAGATAGAAAAAGCATTTAACCGCAAAGGTCGCCAAGGGCTCGCGAAGGACGCAAAGAACAGCTCCAGTTTCGTCAAGATCGGGTTCCTTTTTGGGGCGCGGGATTTTCCAGGCGGGCGATCTCGGCCAGGATGGTGGCGGCTTCGTCCTGCAAGGAGGACTTCAGCGACGCGTAGTCGGCGTCAGGGACCTTGCCGGCTTTATATTCGAAGTTGAGATCGCGCAGGTTTTCGTAGACGGCATCTTTGCGTTCGCGCAGATAGCCGGCGCGGGTTTTCTCTGGACCGAGGAAAAGCCTTCCAGGCAAGTAGAAAACATAAACGAGCGAGGCGGCGAGCATCAGGCCGATGAGGAACCAGGTCATAGGTCGCTCTCCGTCATAGGTCGCTGTCCCTCATAGATCAGTCTCCGTCATAGATCAGTCTCCTTCCGGGCCTGGTTGCGGAACTGTTCGAGTTCGGCGCCACGAACCGGCACTAGGCCGTCAGCGAGGGCGGGAGCGGGACGATTCTTCCATGAGCGAATCACGAGCACAATCAGGCCGAGGCCGAGGATGAGGGCGGCAAACGGGATGATATAGGCCGCGCGGTCGAAGCCTTTGGTTGTAGGAGCGGCGAGAACCGTGGGTCCGTATTTCTGTACGAAGCCTTGTTCGACCAGGCTGTCGCTGTCTCCGCGAGAGACCGCTGCCATGAGTTCGTTGCGCATGCCGTCAGAAGCGGGGCAGCCGACGTGGTTGCATTCCAGAAGAATCTGGTTGCAACCGCAGATGCACATCATCTGGTGGCCGATTTCGTTGAAGCGGGTGGCGGGGTCGCCGGCGCCGAGGAGAGTGAAGACTGCGGCGCAGAGCAAGAGGGTGTGCACTGCCTTGCAGTGCCTGGTTAGTTTCGTTCTTAGGCTCGAGTTCGTCATGCCTCTAAGGTTTCAGTTCTTAGGTCTTAGGTGTTAGGGTCTTAGGTTAAGTCCTAACACCCAAACACCTAAGACCTTCCACATCAGTCTCCTGTTGCCACTGGTTCAGGTTGCGCCTGCTTCAGCCTTGCTGGCGCGGGGACTCGGACTGGCGCTGGGGCGTTTGGAATCAGGGCCAGGACGGTTCCTATCAGCATAATCCAGACGCCCATCCAGATCCACATCACCAGAGCATTCAAGTGCGCTTTGATGATGGGATGACCGTTGTCCTGGTTGAGTCCCTCGAACACCAGGTAGAGATCCTCGTTGAGGCCGGAGCGGATGTCGGGCATAGTCGAGGTCTGCTGGCTGGCTTTGTAAAAGCGGCGCACCGGGGTCATGGTGTCGATCTGCTTGCCGCCTTTGTAGACGTCCATGATGGCCCACTCGCTGGCGTAGTTGGGTGCATCATCATCGGTATAAGACCGGCAGATCAGAGTGTAGGGGCCGATGGTCATCTTGTCGCCGTTCGCCATCTCCTGCTCTTTGTCGAGATTGAAGGCGGCTCCGGCGAAACCGATGATGACTACGACCACACCGAAGTGGACGATGTAGCCTCCGTAGCGCCGGGTGTTGCGGTGCGTGAGTTGCACCATGGAGGCGAACATGCCCTGGCCGGTGTGTTTCGAGATGACGCGGCCGCCGCGGTAGAACTCGGCGGCGACGGTGAGGGTTACGAGCACCGACAGCGCTATGGCCATCAAGGAATAGAAGTATGAGATGTCTTTCCAGGGTTTCAAGCCGAAGGCTGATCCCCAGCTTTGCGGCGTGATCATCAGGAAGATGCCGACTGCAATGGCGCCGATGGTCGGCCACATGAAGTTGCGCTTCAGGCTTTCGAGAGAAGTTTTACGCCAGGCCAGCAGTGGACCTACCGCCGTGAGTATGAGGAGCATCAAGGCTACGGGAATGGCGACGCTGTTGTAATAAGGCGCCGACACCGTGACTTTCTTTTCTTCCACGAGTTCGGTGAGTTTGGGGAACCAGGTTCCCAAGAGCACGATAATGCACAGGATGACGAAAAGCAGATTGTTGAACAGGAAACTCGATTCGCGCGACACGATCGATTCAAGCTTATGCTCGCTGCGCAGATGTGACTTGTTTTTGAAGAAGAAAAAACAGAAGACAACCAAGGTGATCACGAGGAACACCGCGAACCAGTCGCCGATGGAAGATTGCGCGAAAGCGTGCACGGAGCTGATGATGCCGCTGCGAGTGAGGAACGTTCCGAGGATAGCGAGCCAGAAGGTGGCGAAGACCAGCCACATGTTCCACATCTTCAGCATGCCGCGTTTTTCCTGCATCATGACCGAGTGCAGGAAGGCGGTGCCGGTGAGCCAGGGCATGAGCGAAGCGTTCTCCACGGGATCCCATCCCCAGTAGCCGCCCCAGCCGAGCACCGAGTAGGCCCAGTGGGCGCCGAGAAAGACTCCGCAGGTGAGGAACGCCCAGGTGACCATGGTCCAGCGGCGGGTGATGTGAATCCACTTCTCGCCGGGATATTTCATGATCAGTGCACCCAGCGCGAAGGCGAAGGGCACGGTGAATCCAACATAGCCGAGATACAGCATGGGCGGGTGAATCACCATCTCGGGATACTGAAGCAGGGGGTTCAGGCCGCTGCCATCCGGCCGGAGCGGGCCTTCAAGAATGCCGAATGGAGGGGCGGCGAATTCCAGCAGAGACAGAAAGAAGATCTGCACTCCAGCCAGAACTACCGAGGCGTAGGCGAAAAGCCGCGGGTCGGTCTTGTAACGGAGGCGCAACACGAATCCGTAGGCGGCCAGCAGCAGCGACCAGAACAGCAGCGAACCTTCCTGCCCGGACCAGAGGACGGCGAACTTATAAGGACCGGGAAGATCGCGATTGCTGTGGTGGAAGATGTAAGAGATAGAGAAGTTATCCTGGAAGGCGCAGATAACAAGAACCAGCGAAGCGAGAAGGACGGCGGCGAAGGTTGCGATGCCGGCGCGGCGCGCGGTTTCGCCGATGCGCTCCGAACCTTGGCGGAGGAGCGCGGCGAACGAAGTGCTGTCGGCAGCGGGGATGCCGGTGCGAGCCGGGGCCTGATTCCCCTGCGGGGCTTGCCTCTGGAAAACGAGCGCGACGATCCCGGCAAGGAACGTGTAAACGCTCAGCGCCAAAGCGAGAAGTAGTGCGAAACTACCCAATTCCGCCATGTGGCAGGACCCCAGGCTATTTTTTCAGAAATACCCCTCCGAGGCAACCGGCGGAAGCGGCGGCCCGAAGTTCCGCCGCCGCTGCTCTTGACCACTTCGGACGCAGTTATGCGCTTTGCTGCTGCTTGTAGCGCTGCCGTACTTCGCGTTCCGCAGCCAGCCAGTCCTGGGCCTCGCTGCCGGGTGCTCCTCCGCGCTGCTGGTAGAGTTCGTAGGCGCGGCGGCGAATCTCGTCTTCGATGTTGATAGGAACCACTCTGCGCGGCTCAGTCTTCACAACTTCCAACTTTCTTGGTTCGGGCGTGATTTTGGCCTCCGGTTTGACTTCGGTGGGCGTCGGTTCCGCCGCAACTGCCTTCACATCGGCCACGTTTGCCGGACTGCCGGCAATGGCTTGCTCTTTGTTCGGGTTGGTCTTGCTGCCTGGGGTGGACTTTGATCTTGCCATACTGGATACTCCTTTTAGATGCCTAGATTTAGGAATGAATTGAGTGGTTCGGCGACCCACATACACCTCAACCCGCATCGTTCCAGAGAACATTGGACTTTGTGGCTGAGGTTGACGATAGTGTAAACCCTTGAGGGCTGTGGAAACCGGTTTTCTCAAAGAAATTGGCAGGGATGGCTTTGCTATAATCGAAGCTCTTATATTCAGGACTTCGGGGATGGCGCTATCGTCTAGGGGTTAGGACGGAAGATTCTCAATCTTCAAACCCGGGTTCGATTCCCGGTAGCGCTACCAGCCTTAAGCCGTGTTCTTCCAATGGGTTGTAGCCTGCCCAAAATCTTGTTACGGTGCATGTCCCGGTAATTCCGCGAATTCTTGCAGAAAGCCGGAATTACTGCATAGGTCGGATGGAGGTTGATCGAGGAAGCCCGAGTTGCAAAGGTCACGGAGGCGGCATGGGCCATAATTCGCCAAACCGGCAGTGTTTTCGGACCGGGATGGACGCAGGCTTCCTCTCGGCAACCGCCGATCACGAGCCGGACGCGCCCCTGGCAGTCGCGCAAAGATTCCACGGCTGCTCCGGCGCGGATCAGAAATCACGCGGCCGCCGCGCTTGTCACGACACAGCAGGATTATTGTTCTCTTGGATTGTTCAGGACAAGAGAAGTTTTGTCGTCACCGATCAAAGCGCTTCCCTTCAAATTAGCTTTCTACTGCGCTGAGTGAGCAGCTGCGATACCTGCAACTTCTTCCATACGTCGCACCACAGCGGAGAAGTCCTCCTCTTGATCGCCAGCCAATTCCTCAGAGTTCACGTGAAAGGCAGCCTCTGTCACCGGCATCGGCGTCCGCACTTCGGCTGCGGCCTTCAGAATCAGCATAAAATCTTTGTTCATCAGGCGGAGAGGAAACTGCGGCGTGTAGTCGCCGATCGCGATCCTCGCGAGCTTTCCCATGTGTGCGGGCGCGATCACAGCCGTGTGCGATAGGACTTCGAGAAGACGCTTGCGATCCAGACCGGCTCTCTCGCCAAGAACTATGGCTTCGGCGATCGCCTGCATGCCCACACCCAGCAGCGTGTTGACGACCAACTTCATTGCTGTACCTGAGCCCGGACCGCCCAGAAGAAAGTATTGTTTTGCCAGCAACTCGAAAATTGGCGTGGCAGCGTGAAACAGTTCCTGGTTTCCGCCTGCCAGCAGCGTCAGGGTGCCGTTTTCGGCGGCGGGAGTACTGCCTGAAATCGCAACATCCATTACTTCGATGCCACTGTTCGCGCCCAGCCTGTGCAGTTCGCGGGAGCTTTCTGGAGATATCGTGCTCATCTCGAGCACCGCGGTTCCAGCCCGTGCCCCCGCCAAGAATCCGACAGCCCCGGTATAAACGCTCTGCACTGCTTCATCATTGGTGAGACACGAAAGAAGCACATCGACGCGGTGCGCGAGTTCGAAAATGTTCTTCGCGACCGTTGCGCCTTTTGCAGCCATGGCTGCTGCTTTAGCGGGATCTCGATCGTATACTTCGAGGCGATATCCGTGATCCAGCAGGCGTCGCGCCATGCGTCTTCCCATGTTGCCGAGGCCAATGAATCCAACCTTCACTCGATCTGCAGTCAGACTCTTCATAGATCCTCCGTGATCCAAGTTTTTCCTTCGTCTATCTTCCGGTAAAGCACGAGCCGTGCCAAACGGAATCATGTGAACCTGCTCGGGCCCACCAACGAGAACAGTTTGATTCTGAAGGCGTTACGGCACTCGACGCGCGGCGAGGGAATCCGCACAATCCTGTACGTGGGGTCAAGTCGATTTTCGAGTGTCAAGGACGCTGTGCCGCAGAACGGACACAGTGACCGAGGGCGGACATCACTGCATAGGTGATTAGTGCTATTGCAATCGCGACAGCGAGCCAGGCTCTTGCGGTGCTTGCTCGGCCGTGCGTGAGGAGCCCTGGTGAGAGGATCGCGAGATCCCCAGCTTCTCCATCTTATGAATCAGTGTAGTGCGCTTCAAACCAAGTTTCGCAGCCGCTCCTTTCGGGCCGCCGATCACCCAACCGACCGATTCCAGCGTGCGCAGAACCAGAACGCGCTCGGAGTCCATCAGAGTGGTCCCCACCGGGGAAGCAGTGATGGCCAAAGTTTGTGCTGCCGGCAAAGGATTTGGAAGCACGCCATCGTTGGAAAGTATCACCGCACGTTCGATCAGGTTCTGCAGCTCGCGGATGTTGCCGGGCCACTGGTACGACGCGAACGCAGACATCGTCGTCGGAGGAATGTGCTCGATCGGGCGACTCATCCGGCGGCCGTAGATCTCGGCAAAGTGCTCCACGAGTGCCGGAATGTCTTCGCGACGTTCGCGCAAAGGCGGCAACAAGACCGGAAACACGTTCAGGCGGTAGTAGAGGTCGGTGCGAAACTGACCCTGGCTCGCCATCTCCGTCAGATTGCGATTTGTGGCAGCGACCAGCCGAACGTCTACCTGATGAGTCCGAGTACTGCCCAAGCGCTCGAACTCCTGCTCCTGAAGAACACGCAGCAACTTCGGCTGCAACGCCGGTGGAATATCCCCTACTTCATCCAGGAAGAGCGTGCCTTTGTCGGCTAGTTCGAAACGGCCAATCTTTTGCGCGATGGCTCCAGTGAAAGCACCCTTCTCATGACCAAAGAGTTCGCTCTCCAGCAAATCCAGCGGAATGGCAGCGCAATTCAGCCTTACAAAAGGTCGTCCGCAGCGCGAGCTGAGGTTATGAATCGCGTGCGCGATCAGCTCCTTGCCGGTGCCGGTTTCTCCCTGTATGAGAACGGTGGAATCCGTGGGCGCAACCCGTTCGACTTGTTCGAGCACCGATTCCAAGGCCGTACTATTACCAATAATCTGCTCGAATCGGCGCTCAAAAGGCGCCTGATCGCTACTCCCGAATTTTTGGAAAGCTCCCACAAAGAACCTCCTGCGCACACGCGCTTTCTATCGGGATCAATTCTCTAGAGCCGCTCGAACGCTGTCGAGCAGGACTTCATCATCAAACGGCTTGGCCAGGAACTCAACCGCCCCGGCTCTTAGGGCCTGCATCCGCATTTTTGTGTCGCCGTGCGCGGTGATGAAGATGGTCGGAATTCTACAATGTTCAGCGTTCAGTCTGGCCTGCAGTTCCAGACCGGACATCCCCGGCATGCGAATATCCGTGATCAGGCATGCAGTCTGCTGCTGCTGACCAGACTTCAGGAAGTCTTCCGCTGAGGCAAACGCTTGTGACGGCAATCCGACGGACTTAAGCATGCCTTGCAATGCGCTGCGCATCAGTTCGTCGTCATCGACGATCGTGACCAGTTTCGCCTTCGTCTCAATAGCCATAGCAGCAGCTTATCGTTCCGACTGGCGACTGCGCAATCATGCTTTGGTATGAGTTCGATAATGCCTGACTGAATACCTTGGCGGTCATGAAAAGTTATTCATGCCTCGATTTTGATGGGAAGGGTGAGGTGAAAGGTTGCGCCGCGGGAAGAGTTGTCGGCAGCCCACAGGCGACCGCCATGCGATTCCACGATGGATCGGCTGATCCGAAGACCCATGCCGGTGCCGTGGGATTTTGTAGTAAAGAAAGGGTCAAAAATCTGCTCTGCCTTCTGTAGCGGCAGACCCACGCCGGTGTCGCTTACCGACAACACAAGTTGCTCGTTCTCCCCAGGCTGTGACTGGATGGTGAGTTCACGCGTCCCGTTGACATCCTTCATGGCGTCAATGCTGTTCATAACCAGATTCATCAGCACTTGCTGCAATTGCACCCGATCTCCCATGACGCAGGGAAGATCTGCCGACAGCTCCGTCCGGACGGATATGGAGTACCGCGCGGCTTCACTGCGCAGGAGGACAACCATCTCCTGAATCACCCTGTTTATATCAACCAGCTCTCGTTGCGGGGTGCCTTTCTTGAAAAGCTGGCGGACACGGCTAATGATCTCGGCTGCGCGGGTGGCGTCTCTAATGGTTCTCGATGCGGCCTCGCGCGCCTCTTCGAGATCGGGTGGATCGCGCTTAAGCCAACGCAAGCAGGTATTGGCGTCGGTGACGGCGGCGGCGATCGGCTGATTCACTTCGTGCGCAAGAGAAGCGGTCAGCTCCCCCATGGTGGTCACCCGGCCGATGCGCGCGAGATCCGCCTGGGCCTGTCGCAATCGTTCCCGCTCTTCGTCCGCCTGCTTGCGCTCGGTTACGTCAATCACTGTACCGACGAATTCAACCAGATCGCCGGATGGGCTGAAAACGGGATGACCTATGACATGGATGTCTCTGACGTCGCCGCCGGGATGAATGATTCGGTAATCCAGCTCGAACTCCGCTTTCTCGCGCCCTGCTGTCTCGATCGCTTCCCTGACTTTGGCTTGATCATCGGGATGGATGCGACTAAAGAACGTTTCGTATCGTGGTTGTCCACCGTGCGGATCAATACCTAATACGCGGTAGCATTCCTCGGACAAGTACCTGATCTCGCCCGAGGCAGGTATCGACGCCCAACTGCCTGTGTGGCTGAGCCTCTGCGCTTCCGCTAAATATGCCTCGCTCTCGCGAAGCGCCTGTTCCGCCTGCTTTGCCAGGGTGACGTCCATCACCGTTCCTACGAAGTCGACCCTACCCGATTCATTGCTTGAGGCACGGGCTAGAACATGGACATGTTTTACGGACCCATCCGGCATCAGCAAGCGATGTTCATGTTCAAAATTCTGCCCATCTCGCGCCGCGCGTTGGATTGTCTGTTTCACGAGGGCCGCGTCCTCCGGATGAACCCGTTGGAGGATGAGTTCCGCCGTTGGTGCTGTGGTTCGGTCGTACTGGAAGATTCGAAAGGTTTCCTCTGACCAAATGATCTCGCCAGTGGAAGGTCTCCAGCCGAAACTGCCTGTGTGGCTGAGCCTCTGCGCTTCGGCTAAGTACGCCTCACTCACCCGCAGTTCGGCCTCTGCCCGCTTCCGCTCGACAATCTCAAGTTTCAGGTCCGCACTGGCCCGAGTCAGTTCCTTGGTTCGCTCCGCGACTCTCACTTCAAGCTCATCTCGTGCTCGCGTGGCGGCGGTCATTAACAGCGCAAAAACCAGGAACACAAGGTCATAAAGAACGCGGGACATGCTATTGATTTCAGGATCGAAGACATAGCTGCGGACGAGCGCTGAGAGCACCGCTGTGAGAATGCCGGGACCGGTGCCGCCGTACCAGAACGTAATCGCGATTGCAGACAGCGCGAACGCGTTAAACGCCAAAGGCAAATGGAAGTATAGAAACAGCTCCGTCAGCCCGGTAGCCGCTGCGACCGAGACCAAAGCCAATCCATAGCCCGCGGCTGGCCGCGTACTCCACTTCGCCTTATCCGGATATTTCATCGGGTCGAGGTCTTTGCGGAATTGACTACTTCTTGGCGGGCGGAAACTCAAGCTTCGCCGCCATTCTCACCAGTTCCGCCAGTGATTCCGCCTGCATCTTTCGCATCACGTGCCCGCGTTGGATCTTCACCGTAACTTCACTGGTCCCAAGCTCAAAAGCCACTTGCTTATTGAGCAGGCCCGAAACCACCAGACTCATAACTTCACGCTCGCGTGGGGTCAGCAGGTTATAACGCTGTCGCAACTCTCCGCGCTCGCTCTCCTGTTGCCGCGCCACCCGGTCGCGATCCAAAGCCTGATAGATCGCATCCAGCAAGTCTTGGTCGCGGAACGGCTTGGTCAAGAACTCCACGGCGCCAGATTTCATGGCCTTCACCGTCATCGGAATATCTCCGTGACCTGTGATGAAGATGATGGGTATGTGAACGCCGGCGTCAGCCAACTCGCGCTGAAAATCCAGACCGCTCACTCCGGGAAGTCTCACGTCCAGAACCAGGCAGTTTGGCCCGTCCGGGCGCTCGCTGCGCAGGAAGTCTTGTGGTGTGCCGAAAGTTTCCGAACGCAAGCCGACCGACTTCAACATGCCCTGGATCGAGGTACGTACCAAAGCATCGTCATCGACGACGAACACCGTGGGAACGGCTCTAGGCGTCATTCATGCGCCTCGGCGGCAGTGAGTAATGCAATAGGAATTTTACGCTCATAGCGCGGCTGGAGGCCGAGGATTTCGGCGAAAGTAAATTCGGCTTTGCAGAACTACCTCGTCGGGCCACGGACGGGGGGATCCGAAGCCTTCAGAGAGAATCGTGAGCTGAGCACCCACCCAGCAGCGTTCGCGCGCGGGCACAGGGTCCTCCAAACCCAGGCCCTAACGCGCGAATGCCAGGCTCACGCTTAGTTGCCAGAACCGGTAGCATCAGAGTTTGATGCCGTCGGCTGGTTGGTCACGACAGTTTGTTGCCTGTCATGGGCTAGTTCCTTTTCTTTCTCTTTCGGATACAGAAATTCGTTCCCGACTTCCTGTCCAGGATAGAACCACTTCAGAAGAGCATCCGGTTGTCCACTCCCCTGTTCCGCCAATGTGATCATCGTATGTGCGGTTGTCTGCTGGCGGACCGTCGCGATCGTCTGAAGTGTTGCGTACAGGACGGTCCTGTCCGCATTGAAGACCTGAACAACATTTCGATCAGAATCACCGTTGGCCAACTTGAACACGTAGGTCCCGGCAGGTAATACCTGTCCCGGGATCTGGATCGACTGGCTGAAAGTGATTGTGGTGGTTTGGTCGGACTCGCCCGCATGAGCGGCGAGTTCGAAGATGAGGGTGAAAGCAATGATCAAACCTACGACAATGTAAAGTTTGTTAATTTTCATATCGATTAAATCTCCTTGAACAAATGTTCGGTGTTTCTACCTCACGTCCGAAAGGATCAGCATCGCGCCTTTCTTTTCACTTTGGCTAAGGCACGGCCGCTGCCAAACGAGACGAGAGCGACTTAACAGAGGGCCAGCAGGCAAGTACAGCTATTCCCTCAAGGGCATAGGACCCACGAAGCTAGTTGCATCTTCCACGAATCGGAAAAAGGCGACGCCCCGCGACGGTCCAAATGCTGACGCGCTATCCGCATGCTGACACTCGAAAACGTGGTTGAGTTTTGCCGGTGACCGCAAACCCTTGAAAAACCCCGTGCCGACGGCGAATTGCGTTTGGAGATCCGAATGCATTTGGTGAAGAAGACGTGGCGCCGAGCTGAATGGGTAGGTTGAATCCCCTCAAACTTGCTCAGGTTGGTCGAGCGAAGGGGGCTACGTCAAGAAATTCGCAGTGTTGCGGGGGCGGAGAAATAAACCGGAGAGGACGGAAGTAAATGTCGACTCAGAAGAGCAAAATGTGCGCGCACATTCCGTGCCTGTGCGTGGTACCGGACGGAGAGGACTACTGCGGTGAAGCTTGTCGTGACGCGGGAAGCGAAGACGTGGAAATCGCGTGTCAATGCGATCATCTGGCTTGTCCGCTCACAATTGGCCAGTTCGCACTGCGAAGTGCCGCTGACCTGATCGGATGGAAACGATAGTTTGCGGCGGCGCGCGTTACCTGACTGGAAAGGATCCGCCGGTGATCGCCGATACCACGGATCGAAGGAGAATTGATCATGAAGTTCCTAAAACAGAGTTTGTCGTTTTTTCTCTCATGCTGCCTGGTGTTGGCCACTGCTCCGGAAGGGTTCGCCACGCCGGCGGCCCAATCCGCCGCACAGGCGCAGGCTCAAGCTGCTCCGGTTCAGGCCGCGCAGAAGACGCCGGAACAACTGCAGCAACTCGTCGCGCCGATCTCATTGTATCCGGATGCATTAGTGGCACAGATCCTCGCGGCGGCCACATATCCCGACCAGGTCGTAGAAGCAGACCGGTGGCTGCAGCAACATAACGATCTCAAGGGTGAGCAACTCGGCAAAGAGGTCGATAAGCAGCCCTGGGATCCGAGTCTCAAGGCCCTCACCGAGTTTCCTTCAGTGTTGGCCAATATGGACAAGAATCTCTCATGGACCTCATCGCTTGGCGATGCTTACGTCAACCAACAGCAGGACGTGATGAATGCTGTTCAGGTAATGCGTAACCGCGCCGAGAAGGCGGGGAACCTGAAGAGCACCTCGCAGGAAAAGGTGAGCGAGCAGGGGCAAACCATTGTGATCGAGCCCGTGGACCCTGAGGTTGTTTACGTTCCTGAGTACGACCCATGGCTCGTCTATGGAGAACCCATCGGGATATGGCCCGGCTGGTATTGGTATCCGGGTCTGTTCTTTGATGGTCCTGGAATTGCGTTTGGCCTCGGCTTTGGGATCGGATTCTTCGGTGGATTTGGCTGGGGTTGGCACCACTGGGGATACGACTGGCATCACCACGACATTCGTTTCGACCACCACCACTACGAATCGCACAGCAGAATTTTCGTCAACCGCAACAAAATCAATCGCGCTGGTGGATTTCACGGCGCTAGCGGATTCCACGGTGGAGGAGCGAGAGGATTCGCGGATGGCCGGCACGGATTCGCTACGCCACATGCCCAGGCCGGCACGCATTCCGGAGCGTTCAGCGGCTTCAATCATGGAGGAGTGTCGAGAGGCTTTTCGGCTCGCGGCCACTCGAGCTTTGGCGACGGTTTTCATGGCGGTGGAGGTTTCCACGGTGGTGGGGGCTTTCACGGAGGCGGAGGCGGTCGCCGGTAATTCCGTTCAACTACAAACCAAGACTGATGATAGGGAGAACAAAACATGCGCACAGAGAATATGAAGCTTGAAGCAATTGAGACATTTATCGTGAGACTAGCCTGCGGGTTCGCATCCACGGCCCTTCTTACGGTGGCCGTGCTGTTTGTCACAGGTTCCGCCATAGCGAGCTTTGCCCAGGAATCACAACTGAAGACATTTTCGTCTCCCCAGGAAGCCGCTCACGCTCTCTTTCAGGCTGCACAAAAAGAGGATGAGCCAGCTCTGGAAGCGATACTCGGAGCTGGAAAGGACGTCACTTCGTCGAGCGACGAAGTGGAGGACAAACTCGAACATGAGCAGTTCAGCAAAAAATATCAGGAGATGCACCGTCTGGTCCAAGAAGCCGACGGAAGCACGGTGCTGTACATCGGGGCAGAAAACTGGCCGTTTCCAGTGCCTCTGATCTCAAAGAATGGCGAATGGTACTTTGATTCGGGGACTGGAACGCAGGAAATTCTGTTCCGAAGAATTGGAGAGAATGAGGCCACAGCGATTCAAGTCTGCGAGGAGTTTGCGATCAGAAAGAAGGAGCAAAACGTAATCCCATCCAGCTACGACGCGATCACCCAATTCGCGCAGAGCCTCGCATCCGGCGGCACAACAAATGCCGGCAACAATGACTCTTCTCCCTTCTACGGATACTACTTTCGAGTGGTGAACGTAAATTCTGCGGCCGCGACGAGTCGCTATGTTTCCGGCGGCGATAAGAGAAGAGGCTTGGCTCTGGTGGCGTATCCCGCGGGGTACCGGTCGTCTGGTGTCAAGACCTTCATAGTCTCGCAGGATGGTGTCGTTTACGAAAAGGACATCGGGCCTGACACGACGACGGTCGCACCGGGCATAAGGGCGCGCAATTCTAGTTGGAGCCCTGCGGAGTGAGGCTTTGATGGCCCGCTCTCTGGGTTAGGAAATTGAGACCGAACATAACTTCCACCATCTAATGAGCAAAAAGGAGTGAATGATGAAACAGCGCACGAGAAAAACAACAAGTATGCCGGCCGCTAGCGGGGGAACGATCACACTCGGTGCTAAACTCACCGTCAATCGGCTTGGCTTCGGTGCCATGCGCCTGACGGGCGACGGAATCTGGGGTCCGCCCAAGGATCGAGTGGCAGCAATAGGCGTTCTTCGTCGAGCTGTTGAGCTTGGGGTCAACTTTATCGACACCGCTGATTCATATGGTCCGAATGTCAGCGAAGAATTGATCGCCGAAGCGCTGGCGCCTTATCCCAAGGACCTTGTCATCGCGACTAAAGGTGGATGGAATCGGCCCGGGCCAAACCAGTGGACGCACGATGCAAGTCCGGTTCACCTGCGTAAGGCGGTGGAAGGCAGCCTGAAAAGACTGCGCCTCGACAGGATCGACGTTTACCAGTTGCACGTGCCCGATCCGGTCGTGCCTTTCGACGCGTCCATTGAAACGCTTGCCAACCTGCAATTAGAAGGCAAGATCCACTTGGTGGGATTATCTAATGTCACGGTAGAACACATCGAGCGTGCGGAGAAAATCGTACCAATCGTGTCGGTGCAGAACCGTTACAGTTTTGCCGATCGTGAGTGGGATAACGTCGTGGATTATTGCGAACGCAACGGCATCGCGTTTATTCCGTGGTTCCCGCTGGGAGCTGGGACCGTGGCCGGCAGGCTACTGGAGCGGATTGCGAAGGCCCGCAAGGTGAAGGCTATCCAGGTCGCGTTGGCGTGGTTGCTGAAACGGTCCCCGGTTATGCTGCCCATTCCCGGGACTTCCTCGATTGCGCATCTCAATCAAAATGTGCAAGCAGCATCGTTGCAATTGACAGACGAAGAATATCTGGAGCTAAACGAGGCTTCCCTGCTCGCTTCCTGAACCAAGCCGCTAGGTGCAACCCGGTTCAGAATCCAGTACAAACCTACCGCTTGAGCAAGTTCAGGCTGGCGAGGACCGACCCCCGCTTTATAAGCCCATCGACTCCTGTCATCTGCTGAATCACGAGGACAAAGGTACAAAAAGGAGCATCTGAGAGCGCGCTGGGAGCGATGGCCGAATGAACCTGCCTCGCCGAGATCTCTGCAAAAAATGGTGCAATCTGTGAAAGAACGCTTTGATCGTTCCAGGTCAAAGCTTTATGAGCGGGCAAATCAAGTTCGGCAATGTCGAGATACCGACGGAGTGTCCTCCGGGGGACTGTCCGATAGGTTCAGAGTCCTGGCGTTGCAACTCCAGCCAACAACTTAGGCTGCGCGACACTCGGCAACAGGATTGCTTTACGGTGCAACATGAGGCCGCCGAATGCAACTCATGTCTTGCTGGTAACAATTCTGATCGTGGCGATGCAAAGTCTCGCCGTCGGGCAAGCGTCATTCGAGCGGATAGAAAAGGTGGCACCTTCTTCGACTACCGCGCCGGAGGGGTTAGGGGACAACCAGGCAACATCGCTCCACGGAACGTTGGATCAGGCGGCGACCAGTCCGTGCCGCTTAATCGTGCCTGACGCCATTCCCGAACCCGCAGTGTTGGGCGAACAGGCTACAACAACGAAGAGCGGTACTTGGCCGTACACCCCTTTGTCAGCTCATTGCAAATTCCACATCTTTCTGACGACCACCTACTCGCCGTACACATTCGTGTCGGCGGCTTTTCAGGCGACCTTGGACCAAGCTCAGGATCAGTGGCCCCACTATGGCGGAGGAACGCAAGGTTGGGGCAAGCGGTTTGGGGCGACGCTGGCGGATACAGAGTCGCGGAGGTTCATCCAGACCTTTGCTCTATCGACGATCTTGCATCAGGATCCTCGATATTTCCCCTCACACAAGAGAAGTTTTATTTCGCGGTCGCGGTATGCCGCAACCAGAGTGTTGATAACCAGGAGTGACGGCGGCTATGAAACATTCAACACGTCCGAGCTTCTGGGCGCTGTGTTCACCAGTTCGCTGCAAAACAGCTACTATCCCAGGCATGACCGAAGCTTCGGGGAAACTATGAATCGCTTCACCGGCGCCCTGATCTCAGATGCGACTGGAAACCTTCTACGCGAATTCACGCCGGATCTAAAGCGTTTCTTTCGGAAACATGCGCCGAAGAAAATTCTGAGGATCGAAGAAAAGCTCCCCATTCCTGCCGACGATAAGCCGTAGCGCACGAACAAAGTCAACAGTGAAGTGCTGAAGTTTTTGGGAACGGCATTGCGAAAGAAGGCGGTCTCAGTCGCGGGGGTTGTAGGGTGCCGTCTCGGACGGCACCCGAACTGCGCCAGCAAGATTCAAACTGGATCTTTCGGCATTACGGTGATGGCTCTTGCCGCATCGTACATTGCCTTTCTCGAGCGACTGCTCTGCAGGCGCAACCGTGAGATCAGATATGGCATCGAGGAAATGATCGCCAGCAGAACTGCGTCCGCCAAATATCTCAACATGGTGCACCTCCATGCCAAGAGAGGTGCATTTCCGCGGCCATTTTAGCCTGCACTCATCCTCCGCGATTTACCGCTAGCGCGCAGATGGCAGGGGCAGAGTCCTGTCGAAATGAGGACACTTGAGTCAGCCGTGGGGCACCAACTCCGATTTTCGTTAGACGTGTCAACCAGGCAGTTGATCCCATGTTGCTGAAAATACGCACATTGATCGTCGGGTCACCGATTGGAATGCGGCGTGCCTTTTCTCTATCGAGCGAAGAGAGCTCCAAAAGAGACTTCTATGTGGATTGTTCGACTAGCATTGCGCCGCCCTTACACCTTTGTGGTGATGTCGATACTTATCCTGATCATGGGTGGACTCGCCATCGTGCGCACTCCAACCGACATCTTTCCGAACATCGACATTCCGGTTGTCAGCATTATCTGGAACTATAACGGTCTCCTCCCAGAGGACATGAACGAGCGGATCGTGAGCATTACCGAACGGTCGCTCACCACCACGGTCGACAACATCGAACACATCGAGTCGCAGTCGCTTAATGGAGTTGCTGTGGTGAAAGTGTTCTTCCAGCCGACCGCGAACATTCAACAGGGTATCGCCCAGATTACGGCGGTCTCTCAGACCCAACTCAGGCAATTGCCGGCGGGAACGACGCCACCGCTCATTCTGGCCTATAGTGCATCGAGTGTGCCCGTCCTCCAGTTGGCTCTGTCAGGGCAAAATCTTTCGGAGCAGCAGCTCAACGACTACGGACTAAATTTCATTCGGACGCAGCTCATTACCGTGCCGGGAGCGTCCGTGCCCTATCCCTACGGCGGTAAGCAACGTCAGGTGCAAGTCGATCTGAATACGACCGCGCTGCAGTCAAAGGGTTTGTCTGCGCTGGATGTAGTCAACGCGATCAGCGTGCAAAACCTGGTTCTGCCGACCGGAACGTCTAAGATCGGTGCCAAGGAATACGACGTCTCCATTCCGAACGCGGCGCCGCAAACGATTGCGGACCTGAACCGCATCCCCATCAAGACGATTGGCGATACTACCATCTACGTCAAAGACGTCGCCTGGGTACGCGATGGCTTTCCCCCGCAGACCAACATCGTGCGCGTCAACGGGCAGCGCTCGGTATTACTGACGATCCAAAAGGCGGGGAGTGCGTCAACGCTGAACGTGATTTCGAGCATCAAATCCATGCTGCCTCAAATTAAAACAACCGTTCCACCCACCCTACAGATAACACCGCTGGCGGATCAATCAATTTTTGTCCGTGGAGCGATCAGCGGAGTGGTGCGGGAAACGCTGATTGCCGCGTGCCTGACCGCTTTCATGATTCTCACATTCCTGGGCAGTTGGCGAAGCACCGTGATCATCGCGACGTCGATTCCGTTGGCGATCCTGACCTCGATCATCGTTCTAAGCGCGATCGGACAAACCATCAACATCATGACGCTCGGTGGATTGGCTCTGGCAGTCGGAATACTAGTTGACGACGCCACCGTCGAAGTCGAGAACATCAATCGCAACCGCGAAGCGGAACCAGACAAGGATCTCGACGGAGTTGTTCTCGACAGTGCATCGCAAATTGCGACCCCCGCCTTCGTCTCCACGCTCTCGATCTGCATCGTGTTTGCCCCGATGTTTTTGCTGTCAGGCGTGGCGCGATACCTGTTCGTGCCGCTGGCTGAAGCAGTCGTGTTCGCCATGCTGGCCTCGTATTTCCTCTCGCGGACCATCGTTCCGACAATGGCCAAGTACTTGTTGCGGGGAGAGAAGAAGGAAGCCGGAGACGCCCCCAGCCGCAATGCGTTGGTGCGATTTCAGAAGCGATTTGAAGAGGCGTTCGAGGGATTTCGCCACAGCTTCCGCGGCCTGCTGCAGACTTGTCTTCATCACAGGCTGGTTTTCTTGATTGCGTTCTTCGCATTTTGTGTCGGCTCTCTTGTAGTCCTCATTCCCTGGCTGGGCCAGGACTTCTTTCCCAGCGTTGACAGCGGCACTTTCAAACTCCACATGCGCGCTCCCACGGGGATGCGGATTGAAGAGACGGCCAACCTTTCCGATCAGGTCGAGCAGTCGATTCGACAGGAGATTCCGGCAGCCGAGGTGCAAAGCGTCATCGACAACATAGGCCTGCCCTACAGCGGCATCAATCTTTCTTACAGCAATTCAGCGCCAGTCGGCACATCTGACGCCGACATTCTTGTGACCCTGTCCGCCAAGCACCATCCGACAGATAGCTACATTCACCAGCTTCGTCTGACACTGCCAAAACAGTTTCCGGGGGTTACCTTCTCTTTCCTGCCGGCCGACATGGTGGCGCAGATTCTCAATTTTGGATTGCCTGCCCCCGTCGATGTTCAGGTCGTAGGAAACGACTTGCCGGGAAACCGCGCCTATGCAGACGCTTTGCTCGCGAAGATGAGATATGTCCCCGGGACGACTGATCTGCGGATTCAGAAGCCCTTCGATCAACCCTATCTGCGCTTAAGAGTCGAACGCACCAAAGCCGAGCAGCTTGGTTTCACGGCTCACGACATTGCCCAGAACCTCCTGGTATCACTAAGCGGCAGTTTCCAGACTTCGCCCTCCTACTGGCTGGATCCAAAGAATCATGTCAGTTATCAAATCGCGACCGAGACGCCGCAATACCGTGCCGACACCTTGCAGGATGTAGAAAACATTCCAATCACCGGCACGGATCCAAATGCTGCCCCATCGCTCATGGCCAGCCTGGTTTCCACTCAGCGCGGAGCGGGAATGGCGGTGGTTTCTGACTACAATGTTGCCCCGGTCATCGACATCTATGGCTCCGTCTCGGGACGTGATCTCGGCGGCGTGGCCGGCGACATCAACAAGATCATTGAGGCCACTCACCAGCAATTGCCGCGTGGCTCTCGCGTCGTCGTCCGTGGACAGGTTCAGACCATGCGCGCCTCCTACACCGGCCTCCTGGGTGGACTGCTGTTCTCGATCGTGCTGGTGTATTTGCTGATTGTGGTCAACTTTCAGTCCTGGCTCGACCCTTTCATCATGATTTCCGCGCTGCCGGCGGCACTCGCCGGGATCGCGTGGTTCCTGTTCATAACGCACACGAATCTGAGCGTCCCGGCGCTAATGGGAGCCATCATGTGCATGGGTGTCGCCACCTCAAACAGCATCCTGGTAGTGAGTTTCGCCACGGAAAAAATGGCGGAAGGCATGGATTCTGTGAGCGCCGCACTGGAGGCAGGTTTCACGCGTTTTCGCCCTGTGCTGATGACCGCGCTGGCCATGATTATCGGCATGGTGCCCATGGCTCTGGGACTCGGCGACGGCGGCGAACAGAACGCCCCCCTTGGGCGCGCTGTCATCGGGGGACTGATTTTCGCGACGGCTTCAACACTGCTTTTTGTTCCGGCATTTTTCAGCGTCTTACAAGGTTCACGCCGCCATTCAGTCCAGGAACAAGAACGCTAGACACCAAGGCGTGTGGAGTTATTT
>Ga0185299_10003268_pt1 | contig 22109 bp, 36 predicted proteins | sample PaiPotPPA55metaG_FD_128002 | JGI IMG/M metagenome (GOLD analysis project Ga0185299, IMG submission 128002) | Iron sulfur acid spring bacterial and archeal communities from Banff, Canada, to study Microbial Dark Matter (Phase II) - Paint Pots PPA... ... | reverse complement strand
AAACGAGCCACATCTGTTCCGTCTATATTCATTCTATATATTTGCGGCGTGCCCCCGCGTCCCGAGACAAACACGACGTCATTGCCGGTCTTGGGATTCACCTTGCCTTCCACTTCCAGGGATCCGGAGTGGGTAACGCGGCGCAGGCCGCTGCCGTCCAGATCGGTCTCGTAAATCTGCGAATAGCCGCTGGCCGTGCAATAGATGAGAAGGTGCCGGCTGTCGAGCATGAAATCGGAAGCAGCGTTCATAGAGGCTTTCTGGTTATAGTAGACCAGCTTCCTTCCCGTTTCGACTGAATGCACGTAGATCTCCGGCTGTCCTTCGCCGATGACCTTCCCCCCGGCCCCCTTGCGCACCGGATAGGTAGTGAACGCAAGCTTGGTTCCGTCCGGCGACACCACCGGAAAAGTGGTGATGGTTCCGTAAGCCGTGAATTCTTTTTGATTCGATCCATCATAATCCATCGACCAGATCTCTTTGTGACCGGTGCGGCTGGATACGAAATAGATCTTGGTGCCGAGCAGGCTGGTGGCGCCAAATATTTTCAATATGTCGGCGGCAAACTCGCGCGCGACTTTAGCGGCGCCCGCCTCATCGAGCGTTCCGATATAAACTTTGCCGATGAGTTGCGCGGAACTAGTGTTGGACTGCGTCACGTCGTCCAGCCAGCCGTACAAGACCAGCTGGTTGTTCTGCACGGCGGTGTACCCGAAGGCCAGGTAGTTGGCGTTTACTGGCGGTCCCGACCAATCTGTTAGCCACGGGCCTTGAGTTCGACCACTGACCGGCGGATGAAAGTCGGTGGGCTGCTGGGGGACCTGCAACGGGTAGACAGTTTTGGGAATCAGCTTGAGCTGTCCGGAGGTTTGGAGTTCCCGGAATAGCGTGGCGTTGAAGGGATCCATCAAGCGCTGCGCGTCGCCTGAGCCGCGAAAGTCGGGCACTGCGATGGCGGGTTTCTCGCCAGGTTTGTTCACCGTAACATTGATCTGTCCCAGAACGAGGACAGATATGCCAAGAGCCGTGCTGAAAAAAAGAATGGTGCGTTTCATCGCTGTAGTTGAAAATGAACTTCCACGTTAGCCACGTTCCGGTCGTATTCGGCCGGAAGCGGTGGGAAGGGTGCTGCATCCGTAACGGCGCGAAGGGACGAATAGTCGAGCGTGGTATTCCCACTTCGCTGAGCGATTTGTGGATTCCGGATCGAGCCATCGCGCAAAATATCGAAAGTAACGATCACCACTGGAGCGGAGGTCATTCCAGCCAAGCCGCTGGTAGACCATTTCTCGCTGATACGCTTTACTACCAGATCTGCATACGCGCCAAAGCGGTTACCGAAAACACTATTGGGGCCAATACCCACCCCGCCGGAGCCAGGCTTCTCGAACATGGGAGAGACTGCCGCAGGCGCCTGACTGCTGAATACCTGGTTGGGGACCGGAGGGTAAGGCCGGTACCGCTGCGGAGCCTGCTGCCGGGGCTGCTTTTCCACGAACCGGCTTTTCATGGGAATGGCTTTCGGTTCAGGCAGCTTCACTTGTTTTTTGGGTTCTGGCTTGGGCGGTTGTTGTACCTGCGATTCAGTATCATTAGCCACCGGATTCACAGGACCAGTGCGTGACGGTAATGGAATATTCTTCACAGCATTGACTTGGACCGCATCGCCGGCCTGCGTCTTCGGCCCACCCCAAATCTCGCGCGAGTGCTGATAGCTGATGCCTCCAATCGTGAGGAGTCCGAATACAGCCGCATGGAACGCCACGGATCCCAGAAAGGGCGCCCGCAGGGAATCCTGTTCGTCGAGGATATCTATGCGCGATGTCATGCTGCGCGGTGTCATGCTAGCGCCGCCTTTCGGCCTGGTCCTCGGGCTGCGTAACCATGTTGACCCCCAGCTTGGCCTCGCCTAAAGTTGCGACTACCTGGGCGATCGAGTCCCAGGGAGTTCTGCGGTCGGCACGCACGTACACCGAAGAAGCATTTTTGAATCGCTTGCGGACTTCGTCCGCCAACAAGTTGATGTTCACCGGCTTGTCGTTCAGGAAGGACGTGCCATCGCGACCGATGGAAATCACCGGAAGTTCCTGTACATTCTCCTTCACCGGCTTGACCTTTGGAACGTCGATTTCAAGGCCGAATTCCATCACGTGCGCGGTGAGCATGAAGATGATGAGCAGCACTAGAACGACGTCCACCAGCGGGACGATATTGATTTCGGCCAGCGAAGTCGTCCCCCGAAAACGGCCACGCCTGATTCCACCCGATGAGGTTCCCAGCGAGAAAGCCATGTTACTCCATGCTTCTTTCGGTGAGGTTCAGGAACTCGAGCATGAAGTCTTCCATGCGCGCGCCAAATTCCTTGATGGTGTTCCCAAAGAGATTGTAAAAGATCGCGGCTGGTATAGCTGCCGCCAGCCCCATTGCGGTGGTAATCAGGGCCTCGGAGATTCCGGGCGCTACTGCGCGCAGGCTGGCCGCACCGGCGGTTGCGAGTTGCTGGAACGCGTCGATGATGCCCCAGACGGTTCCGAACAGTCCGATGAAAGGCGACACCGTCGCGGTGGTGGCGAGCAGGCTCATATTGCGCTCCAGCCTGGTAATCTCCTCGCTCATACCTAACTGCAGACTGCGCTCGAGCGCTACTGGATTGGTGACGGCGCCGCGAGATTTCATTTGTCGCGCGACCTCGCTATAGCCGAAATCAAAGACGCCGATCAGCGGCGATTTTCGGAACTGTTCGCTGGCCACTGCTACGGCTTCGAGTCCCGGCGCTTTGCGAAAGGCCCGCAAAAAGGCGCGATTGGCGGACCTGGCGCTCCGAAATACAGCCCACTTGGAAAAGATGATCGCCCAGGAAAGAACCGAGAAGATCAACAGCAGCACCATGACAGCCTTGGGCAAGGGGCCGGAGCTTTGAATGAGATCCCAAAGCTGCAATTGCAGAAACAGCCCGCCAAGTTGGGGAAGTATCAACCGGGCTCCTTTCGATTCAATGATACCGTGCCGCGGTCATAAACGACTTAAAAAACAGAACCGGGGCACTCTGTTTCACAGTATGACGCAAACCGCGGTCAAAAAGACGGCGATCTAACCGTTTAGACGGAGCGAAACCTCGTATAATTTCATCGAGTGTTGCTGGAACTAGTTGTGGAAAACTATGCGGTGGTGGAACGCGTCCGCGTTCGATTCCATCCCGGCCTAAACCTACTGACCGGCGAGACGGGAAGCGGCAAATCCATTGTGGTGGATGCACTTGGGCTGCTGTTCGGAGGCCGGGCGTCGCCCGACATGGTAAGGTCGGACACCGACCGGGCCCGGATTTCGGGCATTTTCGAGGAGCCTCAGGATCCCGCTTGCCGGGCGTTGCTGGAGGAGGCCGGCGTGCCGATGGAAGATGGAGAATTGCTAATGGAGCGCGAGGTGCTGGCGGGCGGCAAATCGCGCGCATTTCTGGGCAACCGCCCGGTGACGGCGGCGTTGTTTCGGACGCTCGCGCCCTATCTCGGCGACATCCACGGCCAGCACGAACAGCAACAACTTTTTTCGGCCGAGGCGCAGCTTGAACTGCTGGATCAGTTCGCCGGGCTGGAGGAAGCGGCTGAACGGGTCGCCACTTTATTCCGCGAGTGGAAAAGAATCCAGGATGAGCTGAGTGAGCTGGAAAAGTCCGAGCGGGAGAAGCTTCGCCTGGCGGATTTGTGGAGCTTTCAGAGGAAGGAGATTGAAGCGGCCGGATTGAAGGCGGGCGAAGATTCCGAGCTCGAGAACGAGCGCCTGGTGCTGAAGAACGTCGCTAAGCTGCAGGAAAGCGCGAACGCCGCTTACTCCACTCTGTATGATGCGCCCGAAAGCACTTCATCGCAAATCCGGACGGCCATCAAGAAGCTGGACGAGCTGTGCCGCATCGATGCCGGCTTGCAGGGAAGTTTGGATACGCTGCGATCGGCCGAAATCGGAATTGGGGAAGCGTCGCGGGCGGTGCGAGATTACCTGGATCGGTTGCAGGCCGATCCGGATCGCCTGGAACACGTCGAATCGAGGCTGGCGCTGATCGACCGGCTGAAGCGCAAATATGGCGCAACTCTAGTCGAGGTGTTCGCGTTCCTTGACAACGTGCGCTCTGAGATCGAGGCAGTCGAGACGGCAGGAGAACGGAGAGCCAAGCTGGAGCAGGATCTGGCATCTTTGAGCGAAGATTTTCGTAAAGCGGCGGGTGCTTTAACAAAGTCGCGAGCGGCAGCCGCTCAGAAACTCGCCAAGAAAGTGGAAGGCGAGCTGGGTTCACTGGCGCTCGAGAGCGCTGTTTTCCGGATCGACATTCAGCCGTCCAACTGGTCCGAACGTGGCGCCGACGGTGTGGAGTTTCTCATCTCGGCCAACGTGGGCGAAGAGCCGCGCCCGCTCGATAAAGTGGCTTCGGGCGGCGAGCTGTCGCGCATTGCGCTGGCGCTCAAAACCTCGGTTGGAATCACTGGCGCCCAGGCTGGCCGGAAAAACAGAGCGCAGCGCACGCTGGTATTCGATGAGATCGACAGCGGCATCGGAGGAGGTGTAGCGGAAGCGGTCGGCCGGCGGCTCAAGAAGCTGTCGGGAGCGAGCCAGGTGCTGTGCGTGACACATTTAGCGCAAGTGGCCGGATTCGCCGACCATCACTATTTCGTCGAGAAGCGCGAGGTGAAGGGGCGAACGATCGCCGAGATCGAAGAACTGAAGGGCGAGGCCCGCACGCGCGAGATCGGCCGAATGCTGTCGGGCCAGCGCGTAACGGCCGAGGCGTTGAAGCACGCTGAGCATCTGATCCGGCTGGGCGCGGAGCCGGGCCGCTAAGATATACTTTACATTGTAAAGTAGTCTGTGATATGGTGGGGCATGTTTCAGATCATTCTCGCCTTACTGTTCCTGGCAGGTTGCGGGATAAGACCGAACCTGCCTCCGCTCGTCGGCGCGGCGCGTACCGGCCAAACCGATCTCATCGCGACGCTGGTGAAAGAAGGCGCTGATCCCAACGCGCCCGCCGGCGGTAATGGCTGGACGCCGCTGATGCACGCCATTCATAAGAGCCAGAAGAGTTCCGTGATCGCGCTGCTCGACGCCGGAGCCAACGTGGATGCTCGCGGAACCGACGGGATGACGCCGCTGATGATGGCGGCGGGTTACGGGTACACCGACATCGTGGACGTGCTGCTGGATCGGGGCGCCGACGCCCGCATACAACTCAGCGACGGAGAAAACGCGCTGTCGTTGGCTGTGCTGGGCTTGCCCGACATCGATCGATTTACCGTTGCCGATTGTCAGTTCGGGACCGTCAAGACGCTGGTCCGGAGGGTTCCAGGTTTGCGATTCATCGGTCCATCGGGGATTTTGCGAGGAATTACCATTGCTAAAGTCAAAGCGTGCCCTGGTCTGGCGGAGCTAATGGCCGCGCGCAATCAATAGTCGCGCTGCGCTCCTCGGAGTGGCTCCTGATCGGCTACTTCGGCTACGTGGCTCTGATCACTCCTCTATTTCCGCTCGACCCGCACGTAAAATGGCTGAGGCTGGCGGTACTCGTACTGGTTGCCGGCCTTCTGGTGGCGCTTGCCTTCGCAGAATCGTATGGCAGCCAAGAGATCTTCAGCATCGCACGCGACTGGATTCCGCTCGCGCTGACCCTGGTCGCGTACCGGGAGATGGATTGGTTTTCTCCGCTCGCGCGCGACTATAATCTTGAGCTTCACTGGCTGGAGTGGGATCGCAGGTTGCTGTATGGCGCGGGGTTGCAGCGCGCCATTGAGTCGCTAGGCGCGTTGCTTCCGGCCTATCTGGAATTCTGCTATCTGCTGGTATATGCGGTCGGTCCGTTCTCAGTGGCCATATTGTACGCTGAACTTCGGCGGGAATTGGTGAATCGGCTGCTCCTCGTTTATCTGGCAGGGACGCTGCTGGTTTACGCGCTGTTCCCTTACTTTCCTTCCGATCCGCCGCGCACGCTTTTCAGTGGAACCGATCTGCCGAATGTGATCACGCCCATCCGGACATTCAATCTGTGGATTATACGCGGCTACGCGATTCATTCCAGCGTCTTTCCGAGCGCGCACGTATCGTCGGTATTCTCGGCGGCGTGGGCGCTGTTATGGCTGCTGCCGGAAAAAAGAAGATTTGGCTGGGGAATGCTCGCTTACGCGGTGAGCGTGGCCGTTGCGACAGTCTACGGGCGCTACCACTATGCCGTGGATGCCGTTGCGGGGCTCGGTGCCAGCGTAATCGCGGCCCTTATGATTCTTCCGTTTGTTGTTCGTCGCCCTCGTCGTGCTCGCGGCCTTCCTTGATGGCCTTGAGACGTTCCTCGCGGCGCCTGGCGCGTTCAGCGGCGCGCTTCACGAGCTCGGAACCGACCAGCTCGAGCATGGCCTGCTCGGCGCCATCACCCTTGCGAGGGCCCAGGCGCACGACGCGCGTGTAACCGCCGTTGCGCTGCCCAAACCGAGTGCCCAGTTTGTCGAAAAGCTTCTTCACCGAGCCGGGAGTCCGTAAGAAGGCCGCGGCTTTCCGGCGCGCGTGCAGCGTGTCCTCCTTCGCCAAGGTGATCATCTTCTCCACCAGAGGTTTGGCGGCTTTGGCCTTGGGAACGGTCGTGATTATACGCTCCTCCTCGATGACGCTGGTCACTAACCCGCGGAGCAACGAATCGCGCGCCGCCACATTGCGCTTCAGTTTGAATCCGGCTCGCCCGTGTCGCATGGCTATTCAGGCGCCTCTTCAAGGCCCTGCTCATCATCCTCTTCCGGTCCAGGAGTGAAATGCGGAAGCGAGCCCGGAGCCGGGACCAAGCGCCCTTGCGCGTCGAATTTCATGCCGAAACCCAAACCGAGGTTAGAGAGGATCTCTTTAATCTCGTTCAGCGACTTGCGCCCGAAATTCTTGGTGCGCAGCATTTCGGCCTCGGTTCTCTGCACCAGGTCGCCGATGGTCTGAATGTTGGCGTTCTTCAGGCAATTGTAGGAACGAACGCTCAACTCGAGTTCTTCCACCGAGCGGTTGAGCACTTCGTTCATTTGATTCATGGCGCGCTCGGCCGGCTCTTCGGCCGTTTCGGGGACCTCTTCAAAGTTGATGAAGATGGCCATGTGATCTTTAAGGAGCTTGCCGGCTTGGCCGATAGCGTCCTGAGGAGAGATGGCGCCGTTGGTCCAGACTTCGATGGTCAGCTTGTCATAGTCGGTCATCTGGCCGAGGCGGGCGGCTTCGACGGTGAAGTTCACCTTGCGCACCGGCGAGTGGACCGAGTCGATGGGGATGTAGCCGAGGGGCAGATCCTCGTCGTAGTTGCGGTCGGCCGAGACGTATCCACGGCCGGTCTTCAGACGCATTTCGATGTTGAGTTTTCCGCCCTCACCGACCGTGGCGATCGGCATGTTGCGGTCGAGCACTTCGACATCCTGATCGGTTTCGATCTGGCCGCTCAGCACCTGGCCGGGCTTATCGACTTTGAGACGGGCGATGCGCGTGCCCTCGCCGATCATCTTGAACGGCACCTGCTTCAGGTTGAGGATGATGTCGGTGGCGTCTTCGACCACGCCGGGAATGGGGCTGAACTCGTGGGCTACGCCATCGATCCGGACCGAGGTGATGGCCGCGCCTTCGATGGAACTCAGCAACACGCGGCGCAGGCCGGTGCCAATGGTGGACCCGAATCCGCGCTCGAACGGTTGGGCGGTGAACATGCCGTAACGCTCGGTGAGCGTCTCGGTATTAGCAACTAACCTTTTGGGTTTCTGGAAGCCTTTAAACATATTTTTGACTCCTATTTATTTCGAATACAGCTCGACGATCAACTGTTCGTTGAGCTGAATCTGGACGAGTTCTTCACGCTTCGGGTGCGCCAGCACCCGGCCTTTCAAGTTATCGCGGTCGACCTCGAGCCAATTGGGCGAGGGCGCATGCGCGGTGGCATCGCGCGCCGCCAGGATGGTCGGATTATTCTTGCTCTTCTCGCGAACTTCAACGACGTCGTTGGTCCTGACATCGAACGACGGGATGTTGACCTTGCGGCCATTCACCATAATGTGTCCGTGGCGCACGAGCTGCCGGGCCTGGTTGCGGCTGGTTCCGAGACCCATGCGGTATACGACGCTATCCAGACGCCGCTCGAGCGAGCTCAACATCGTTTCGCCAGTGATGCCCTTCTGGCCGGCGGCCTTCTCAAACAGGTTGCGGAACTGGCCTTCGAGCAGCCCGTAATAGCGGCGGGCCTTCTGCTTTTCGCGCAATTGGAGGCCATATCCAACCAGCTTCGGTTTACGATCCTTCCCGTGCTGGCCGGGGGCGAAATTGCGCTTCTCGATGGCGCACTTTTCGGTGTGGCAGCGCTCGCCTTTCAAAAACAACTTCATGCCCTCGCGCCGGCAAAGCCGACAGACCGGGCCGATGTATCTAGCCATTCGTCATCTATACCTTTCCAAGAGGTGCAGTTTACAACCGGTTCAGCCTTACGGCCGATCCAGTCTTCCTCCTGCTTTACTACAACCACTGCGTTCACACGAGTGTGAACGCGCCACGCACGAGTGCGTGCGCTACTATACGCGACGCTTCTTGGGCGGCCGGCACCCGTTGTGCGGGATCGGGGTTCGATCCTTGATCGCCCTCACTTCAATCCCCGCGGTCGCCAGAGCGCGCACCGCAGACTCGCGGCCGGCGCCCGGCCCGCTTACCCGAACCTCCACCGTTCGCAGGCCGTATTCCTTGGCCTTGTTGGCGGCCGTCAAGGACGCCTGTTGCGCGGCGAAGGGAGTTCCCTTTCTCGAACCACGAAAACCCAGCGAACCCGAGCTCGACCAGGCTAGAACATTGCCCACCTGATCGGTGAACGTCACTATGGTGTTGTTGAACGACGCCTGGATGTGCATGACGCCGTTGGTGACGACCTTCTTCTCTTTCTTCTTGAAGGTCTTCTTCTTTCCGGTCTTTGCAGGGGCTTTTGCCATGTATTAGTCCTTAGGTCTTGCCGGTTGCTTTCTTCTTGTTGGCGACGGTGCCACGGCGCGGGCCCTTCCGGGTGCGCGCGTTGGTATGTGTCCGCTGACCGCGTACAGGAAGGCCGCGGCGATGACGAAGACCGCGATAAGCGCCCATTTCGATGAGCCGCTTAATGTTCATCGAGACTTCCTTGCGCAGATCGCCTTCGACCGCGCCTTCGTTCTCGATCAAGGTACGGATCTTGTTGACCTCGTCCTCGGTCATATCAGCAACTTTCTTATCGGCGTCCACGCCGGCCCGGTGCAACAACGAACGCGAACGAGTTCGGCCGATGCCGTAGATATAAGTGAGCCCGATCTCGGCCCGCTTCTTGGCTGGTAAGTCGACACCTGCAATACGCGCCATATGATTCCTTTATCCTTGCCGCTGCTTATGCTTCGGGTTGGTGCAGATGACTCGCACCACGCCCTCGCGGTTGATCACCTTGCATTTATCACACATCTTTTTGACTGAAGCTCGAACTTTCATATTCACTCCCACAGGCAAGAATGCCTGTGCTACCTAAGTAATCGAACAATTCTTCCACGGCCCGGATCGTGGGGCGATAACTCCACCTCCACCCGATCTCCCGGCCGTATCCTCACAAAATTCGTCTTCGTCGCCGAGGCTGCATGAGCGAGAACCAAATCCTGATTCTCCAGCTTCAAGCGAACCACAGCGTTCGGCATCAACTCCACGACAACTGCCTCAATCGGCTTCACGGCCGCGTCAGCACCCATGGTCCGTTCTCCGTTACGGCGACGCAGTGCTCGAAATGGGCCGAAACCGAGCCATCTTTGGTTACGGCGGTCCACTTATCCGGTAATACGCGCATCTCCGGGCCGCCGGCATTCACCATGGGCTCGATAGCTAGCACCATACCTTCTTTCAGCCGCGGATTCTCGTTTCTGCGATCCACATAGTTCGGAATCTGGGGCTCTTCGTGCAACTTGGTCCCGATTCCATGGCCCACCATCTCCCGAACCACGGAGAATCCATTCTCGACGACATGCTGCTCCACGGTGCCGCAAATATCAAACAGCCGGTTACCAGCCCTGGCTTTGTCGATCGCCATCTCTAGCGATTCCTTGGTAACCTGCAGTAGCCGCTTAGTGGAATCGCTGATTTCCCCGACCGGAACCGTGATGGCCGAGTCGCCAAAATAGCCGTCCAACTGCACTCCGGTATCGATGGAAACTATGTCGCCCTTTTTCAGCTTTCTCTTGGACGATGGCATTCCATGGACAATCTGCTCATTCACCGACGTGCATAACACATACGGATACTTGCTGCCGGCGGTCGGCGTGTAATAGCCCTTGAAGGCCGGCTTAGCGCCCGCATCCTTCATCATCTTCTCGGCTGCCGCCTCCAGATCCTGGGTGGTAACGCCCTCTTCCACCATCTTTCCCAGCTCCTGCAGGATCTGCCAAACCAGCAGACCACTGCGGCGCATCTGTTCCAATTCCTTTTTGTTCTTGCGGATAATCATCTCCGTCCGAGCGCAGAACGCCTCCAGGGCGAGAGGAGATCGATACTTTTATTGTAGTACAGTTTACGCCTCATGTCCGGCGGCCGCGAATCCGGCCCGCCCGCGGAGTAAAGCCCTCGTAATGCCGCATGATAAGCTGCGCCTCGATCTGGTTCACGGTGTCCATCGCAACACCGACCACAATCAGCAGGGAAGTGCCACCGAAGTAGAAGTTTACGTTCAACCCGTCCAGCAGCCAGCGCGGGAAATAAGTGTCGATCCAGTTGCCGACTAAGGGCAATCGCTGCAGCTTGATGCCGGCGATCATAATCTGCGGGATCAGCGACAACACTGAAAGATATAGCCCGCCGACCACCGTGATCTTGGTGAGGATCTTGTTCATGTATTCGGCGGTGTTCTTGCCCGGCCGGATGCCTGGGATAAACCCGCCGTATTTGCGCATATTGTCCGCCGCTTCATTGGGGTTGAAGATGATGGACACGTAGAAGAAGCAGAAAAAGATGATGAGAACGCAGAACAGCAGGTAGTAGAGCGGCTGGTTGCCGCCAATGGAATTCAGCATTCCGCTGAGAAACGGACTGTTTTTCACAGCCTGTACGGTCATCAGCGTCTGCGGAAACGCGAGCAACGAAGAAGCGAAGATCACCGGGATGACGCCGCCGGCATTCACCTTGAGTGGCAGATGCGTGGACTGGCCGCCCATCATGCGCCGCCCCACTACGCGCTTGGCGTATTGCACTGGAATCCTGCGCTCGCCGCGCTCCACCAGAACAATGAAACCGACCACGGCGACCATCATCGCCAGGATCACGATCAGATGGATGGGCGTCCACTCCTTGGTCACAAACACTTTCTCGTAGATATTCTGAATGGCTCTGGGCAACCCGACCACAATGCCGGTAAAGATGATCAGCGACATCCCGTTTCCGATGCCGCGTTCGGTGATCTGCTCGCCCAGCCACATTATGAATGCGGTGCCCGTGGTCAGACTCAGGCAGGTCATCAATATGAAGCCGATGCCGGGATTCAACACGAATCCGCCTTCCGCTTTTTCCAGTGTCAAGGCGATTCCGGTGGACTGCATCAAGGCCAGGATAACGGTCAGGTAGCGCGTCCACTGCGTGATTTTTCGGCGCCCCAGTTCGCCTTCCTTTTGTAGCTTTTCGAGCGTGGGCACGACGACGGTCAGCAATTGCAGGATGATCGACGCCGTGATGTAGGGCATGATCCCGAGGGCGAAGATGGTAAGACGCCGCAACATGCCGCCGCTGAACAGATCGACGAATCCGAAGATGCCACCCGAGTTTTGGTTGAAGAATTCCTGCAAGCGGTTGGCGTCGATACCGGGCGTGGGAATGTGGCCGCCCAGCCGGTAGACAGCCAGCATAGCCAGCGTGAACAAAATGCGTTTCCGCAGGTCCGGAATCCGGAAGATATTTGCGACGGCTTCGAAAAACTTCATGTTTACCTACCTCGACGGCGGCGGTGTTGCTCAAAAAGTCTATCGCAGGTCGGAGACCTGCGCCACGTTTTCAGCATCCTTCTAGGACTCGCTCCCGATCACTTCACCACTACCACCGGCCTTCTGGATTTTCTCCAGAGCCGACTTTGAGAAAACATGCGCCTTTACTGTAATTTTTCGGGTGATCTCACCCGAGCCGAGGATCTTCAGCCCCGTGCCCAGCTTCTTGATGGCACCGAGCTCGAGCAAACGGCCCGGATCGAATGCTTCCCCTTCGAGTTGTTCCAGGCGCCCGATGTTGATAATCGCGTATTCTTTCTTGAATATATTTTTGAACCCGCGCTTAGGCAAACGGCGGTGCAACGGCATCTGGCCGCCTTCAAAGCCTCGCATGATGCTATAGCCCGAGATCGATCGGGCACCCTTTGCGCCGCGGCCTGAATACTTGCCGCGACCGCTGCCCATGCCCTGCCCAATACGCTGCTTCTTGTGCTTCTGTCCGGAGGGCGGCTTGAGTTTACTGAGGTTCATGTTAGTCCTTGACTATTGCCAGCAGATGCGGAACTTTCGCGACCATGCCGCGAAACGCCGGGGTATCCGGCCGAACCACCACGCGATTCATCGTCTTCAGCCCCAGCGATCGCACGATGGATTTATGTTTCTCGGGACAGCAGATGGTGCTGCCTATCAGCTTGATCTTGATCCAGTTAGCTTTGTCCTTAGTCATCCTAAACTACCTTCTCCAGACTCAATCCTCGCATTTCCGCTACCTGGGCTTTGTCACGCAACTGCTCGAGCGCATTGATGGTGGCTTTCACCACGTTGTGCGGATTGTGGGAGCCGATCGATTTGGTCAGCACGTTCGGTATTCCAACCGCCTGAATTACGGCTCGAACCGGACCACCAGCGATCACTCCGGTGCCCGCTGGAGCGGGCTTCAGCAGCACCAGACCGCTGCCGAAACGTCCCAACACAGTGTGCAGGATGGTGGTCTCGAGAACGTTGATCTTGCGCAGATTCTTTTTCGCCGCTTCGATGCCTTTCTTGATGGCGGCCGGCACTTCCTTGGCCTTGCCGGTGCCGAAGCCGACGATCCTGGCGCCGGGGTCGCCTACCACCACGAGCGCGGAAAAGCTCAAATTCTTGCCGCCCTTCACCACTTTGGTGACGCGGTTGATCGAAACCACTTGCTCTTTCAGGTTCAAAGAACCGGCGTCGATGCGTTTTGCTGAGGGTGTAGCAGCCATTCGTTAGAACTCCAATCCTGCTTGACGAGCGGCATCGGCCAAAGCTTTGATCCGCCCATGGTACAGATAGCCGCCGCGATCGAATACAACTTTCTTGACGCCTTTGGCCTGGGCGCGCTCGGCGATCAATTTGCCGACCTCTTTTGCGCCGGCTAAGTTTCCGCCCTTACCCACGCCTCCCTTTTTCCCGCCGGATGAAGCAGAAGCAACGGTATGCCCCTTGCGGTCGTCGATAACCTGCGCGTAGATATGCTTCAAACTGCGGAACACGGCCAGGCGCGGCCGCTCCTCGTTGCCCCGGACCCTCAGGCGGATCCGTGAATGAATACGAACTCGAACGTCGTTCTTAGAAGATATCGCCATCTTACTTCGCTCCTGCCGCTCCGCCGGCTCCGGTCTTGCCGACCTTCTTGCGCAATGCTTCGCCCGTGTACCTTATGCCCTTGTTCTTGTACGGGTCGGGCGGGCGCAAGGCGCGAATGTTTGCGGCTACCTGGCCGATCATCTGCTTGTCATATCCAGTCAGCACCAGGTGGGTCTGCTTGTCGATTTTGAGCTCCACACCCGCCGGCAGCAATACCTCGATGGCGTGCGAATAGCCCAGCGTGAAAGTTGCGATGTTGCCCTTCACGTCGGCGCGATAACCGACGCCCGTGATATCCAACTCGCGGGTAAAGCCCGTGGAGACGCCCTGCACGGCGGAAGCAGCCAGCGCACGTGTCAACCCATGCAAGGGTGCGAGCTGATCTGAGGCGCGCGCGAACTCCAGGTGTCCATCCGCTTGCCGGGGCTCGATGCCCTTCGGAAGCGGCACTGTGAGCTTGCCTTTGGGTCCCTCTACCAGCAGCTCCTCGCCAATGGTGATCTTCACGCCTTTCGGCAACGGAATGGGTTTATTTCCGACTCTCGACATATGTGTTACCTCATTACCAGAGCTGGCAAAGTACCTCTCCGCCGACGCGTTCTTTCCGCGCCGTGCTGCCGGTCATGACGCCGCGCGGAGTGGTCAGAATGTTGATGCCCAACCCGCCCAGCACTTTGGGAACTTCCCGGCTGCCCACGTACACGCGACAGCCTGGCCGCGAAACGCGTTCAATGCGCGAGATTACAGGCACATTGCCGGGCGTATATTTCAGGTAAATGCGAATGCTTCTCTTGGCGGCGCCTTCCTCGGCCAGCTTGAAGTTCATGATGAAGCCCTCTTCCTTCAGAATGCGGGCGATCTCCATCTTCAGCTTCGAGGAGGGCACATCCACCTTGGGGTGATGCGCCATTTGCGCATTGCGGATGCGCGTCAGCATGTCGGCGATTGGATCGGATGTGGCCATAGTTTCTTGTCCCCGTAATCCTTCGCCTACCAGCTAGCCTTGATCACGCCGGGAATCTCACCGGCGAGAGCCAGCTTCCGGAAACAGATCCGGCACAAGTCGAACTTCCGGATATAGCCGCGCGGCCGCCCGCATCGGAAACACCGGTGGCGAAGCCGGATTTTCACCCGGGGCGGGCAGTCCTTCGACAACATCTTGATCTTGGTCTTCTCTTCTTTCGCGATCTTGGCTGTAGTTGCCATGTACCTTTATTCCTCGAATCCTACTGCTGTCTGAACGGCATTCCCATCTGTTTCAACAGCGCCAGCCCTTCGGCATCCGTTTTCGCAGTGGTAACGATTGAAATATTCATTCCCTTGACCTTCTCGACCTTGTTGTAATCGATCTCGGGAAAAATTAACTGGTCTTTAATTCCGAGTGTGTAGTTGCCGCGCCCGTCGAACGACTTGCTGGAGACTCCGCGGAAATCGCGGACGCGCGGCAGCGCAACGTTCATCAGACGATCGAGAAACTCGAACATCCTGTCGCCGCGCAGCGTGACCATAGCGCCAATTGACATTCCTTCGCGCAACTTGAAAGCCGCGATTGATTTCTTCGCTTTGGTGATCACCGGCTTTTGCCCGGCGATCTGCCCCAGTTCATGCACCGCGCCATCCATGAGCTTGGCATTCTGGGTGGCCTCGCCCAAGCCGATATTCACTGACACCTTCTCGATTCTCGGCACGGCCATGACGTTCTTGTAGCCGAATTCCTTCACCAGGGCAGGGATGACGCGATCCTTATAATGATGCCGGAGCCGAGCGTCGGCTTTCTTCGACGGCTTGGGAGCCTTCGGCTCTCCTTCTGCCTTTGAACCTACGGGCGCCTTCGCAGCCGCCTCCTTCTTTGGACCTTGCGGGGCCTTGGGCTCCTTTTTCGAGCCCTGCTGCTGCGGTTTAGAAGCTTCTTCTGGTTTCTTTTCCTTTGCCATTTGTCCCTGCTTTTCTAGGCGCGCTTGTCGATTAGCTCGCCGCTCTTCTTAGCGATGCGAACGCGCCGCTCCGATGTGCCGGAGCCTTCCATTTTGTAGCCGATGCGCGACGGCACTCCGCCCGACGTCAGAACCATCACGTTCGAAATCGCGATGGGGCTTTCCCGTTCGGCAATTCCGCCTTTGATCTGTTTGGACGGATTGGGCCGGGTGTGCCGTTTAATCATCGAAACACCCTCCACCAAGACCTTTCCGACCGCGCGATCCACCGAAATGACGCGCCCCGTTTTGCCCCGGTCGCGCCCGGCGATGACCTTCACCTGATCATCCTTCTTGACACGGACTTTTATAAATCGCCGGCTGTTGTCCTTTTGGCGCGGCATCAGATAACCTCCGGCGCCAGCGATACAATCTTCATAAATTTCTTGTCGCGCAACTCCCTCGCCACCGGCCCGAACACGCGCGTGCCCACCGGCTCGCCAACCTCGTTGATCAGGACCGCTGCGTTGGAATCGAACCGGATGTAGGTGCCGTCTTTGCGGCGCGATTCCTTGCGCATTCGAACGATGACGCAGCGCACCACTTTGCCCTTTTTGATGGGAGACTCCGGCGTCGCTTCCTTAACGCTGGCTGTGACTACGTCGCCCAGACCCGCTCGCAATCCCAGATCGCCCCCGCGTGGCAAAATGCACTGCAGCTTACGCGCGCCGCTGTTGTCGGCGACTTCGAGCATGGTTCGCATCCCAATCATGACGATTTCCTCTTGCTTCCCTTGGCGGTCGGGGATTTCGACCCGGCCGTTGGCTGCATCAAATCCAGATCCACTGCGGTGGGCTCCACCGCCACTTGCACGGCTTTCCGCAGCACCTCACCCAGCCGCCATCTCTTCAGTTTGCTGATGGGCCGGCATTCGATGATCCGCACCACATCGCCCACTTGCGCGGTCTGCTGCTCGTCGTGAGCGTAAAATTTCTTGCGCTTGTTGATGATCCGCTTATAGACCGGATGTTGAACTCGCCGGGTGACTTCCACCACGATGGTCTTCTGCATCTTGGACGAGACCACCTGCCCAACCTTCTCGTTCTTGTTGCCGATCGGTTTTTGCTCTGCTATCTCCGCCGTGGCCATGTCTTACTTGCCTTTCTTCTTCTTCTTTTTTGCCACCGGTTCGGGCGCCGTATCCGGGTGCAGCTCACGGTCGCGGAGGATGGTGAGCATCCGCGCGCGATCCTTTTTGAGGCCCCGCAATTTCTTCAACCCGTCGGTCTGCCCCATTGCCATCTGAAATCGGATCCGAAACGCCTGCTCGCGCATTTCTCCGGTTTGTCTGCGAAGTTCGTTGCTGTCCAGTTCTCGTACTTTGTCGGCTCGCATCGTTATTCTCCGGCGTGTACGCGGCTCACCAGTTTGGTGGGCAGCGGCAATTTCCCCGCCGCTAATCGGAACGCTTCTTCGGCTGTAGCTTTGGGCACGCCCTCCATCTCGAACAGAATCTTGCCCGGACGAATTACGCACACCCATTGCTCCGGCGCGCCTTTGCCTTTCCCCATGCGGGTTTCGGCAGGTTTCTTGGTGATGGGCTTGTCGGGGAAGAGCCGGATCCAAACCTTGCCGCCACGCTTGATGAAACGCGTCATCGCCACGCGGGCGGCTTCAATCTGCCGGTCGGTGATCCACCCGCAACGCATGGCTTTGAGACCGTAATCGCCGAAGGCAAGAGTAGAGCCTCGCCAGGCTTTTCCGGTCATGCGCCCGCGCTGCTGTTTTCTGTATTTCACCTTTTTGGGCATCAACATGAGAGTCAGTCTCCAATAGATCGATTATTCAGGCTTCTCCTGCGGCGGCTCGGGCGGCGTGACGGATTCTGACGGCGCCGGGCTGTCGTGCTTCAACTCCTGTTTCCAGCTCGGCTGCGGCGGGGCCAACGGAGGCAGGATCGGCGCGGGCTTCGAGGTCGAAGACAAATCCGGCGGAGCCGACTGCGTTGCAGGACCGCTGGCTTCGATAGGCGCTACCGGCGTTGGCACAGGTGGACGGCGTTCGCGGCGGTCGCGCAACGGTGGACGGCGCGGCTCCGGATCGTTACGCAGAGAATCCCGGCGAGGACCGCCATCCAAAATCTCGCCCTTGTAGGTCCAGCACTTGATTCCGATTACGCCATACGTCGTGTAGGCCTGGGCAAAGCCGTAGTCAATATCGGCGCGCAAGGTGTGCAGCGGCAACTGGCCCTGCAGGTACCATTCACTACGCGCGATCTCTGCTCCGTTTAGGCGTCCGGACACGCGCACTTTAATGCCTTTGCATCCGAAGCGCAGCGCCGAATCGACCGCCTTCCGCATGGCTCTGCGAAAAGCCACGCGTTTTTCGAGTTGCAGCGCGATAGACTCGGCCACCAATTGGGCATCCAGCTCCGGCTTGTGCACTTCCTGAATGTCGATGAAGACCTCTCGCTTGGTCTTCTTTGCCAGATCCGTTTTGAGCTTCTCGATCTCGGCGCCCTTGCGTCCGATAATGATGCCGGGCCGGGAGGTCCGAATTGTCACGCGCAGCTTATTGCCGGGGCGATCCACTTCGATTGAGCTCACGCCGGCCGCTTTCAGCCGCTCACGCAGCGAGTCCTTCAAGTCCAGATCTTCGTGCAGCAGCTTCGCATAATCTGCCTTAGCGAACCAGCGCGAGCGCCATGTCTTGGTGACACCTAACCGAAATCCGTAGGGATGTACTTTTTGTCCCACTATGCCTTCTCCTCAGTCTGCCTGTCGCCGACCATGACGGTGATGTGCGCCATCCGCCGTTGATAGCGATAAGCCCGGCCCATCGGCGCCGGTCGGATGCGCTTCATCCGCGGCCCTTCGTTCACGTAAGCCTCGGTGACAATCAACTGGTCGACGTCGACATCGTTGTTGCGGTTCTCGGCATTGGCAATGGCCGAGCGCAGTACCTTTTCCACCATGGGCGCGATGCGCTTGTTGGTGGAGCGCAGGATGTTGATCGCCGCGCCGGCCTTCTGGCCGCGGATCATATCCACCACCAACCGCACCTTCTGGGGCGATGTTCGAACGTATCTAGCTTCCGCTCTGGCTTCCATGCTTGCTCCTAGGACGGTTTGGCCGTCTTCTCCGTTGCCGGAGCACCACCACCCGTAGTCGGCGCTGCCGCGGCCTTCACCGAATGCCCCCGGAACTGGCGCGTCGGCGAAAACTCGCCCAGCTTGCGCCCCACCATGTTTTCGGTGATATAGACCGGAATGAACTTCTTGCCGTTATGAACCGCCAGCGTGTGCCCGATGAACTCGGGCCGAATGGTCGAACGCCGGGACCAGGTCCGCACCACCTTCTTCTCGTTGCTCTGGTTCATCGCCGCCACTTTGTTCATCAGATGGTCGTCGGTGAACGGCCCTTTTTTTAGCGATCTGCTCATGTCCTGATCCTTATTTCTTCGTCTTCCGGCTCACGATCCACTTGTCGGTGCGTTTGTTGTTACGGGTCTTGAAGCCGCGCGTAGGCTGGCCCCAGGGCGTCACGGGATGCCGTCCACCGGAAGTCTTGCCTTCGCCCCCGCCGTGCGGATGATCCACCGGATTCATCGAAACGCCCCGATTGTGGGGCCGCTTGCCCAGCCAGCGGGTTTTCCCGGCTTTGCCGTGCGATTCGTTTTCGTGTTCTACATTGCCGACCTGTCCGATGGTGGCCATGCATTCCACCTGCACCCGTCGGATTTCGCCCGAAGGCAATTTCAGGAGAGCGATGCCGCCCTCGCGCGAAACCAGCTGCACCTGAGCGCCGGCCGAGCGAGCCATTTGCGCGCCTTTTCCGGGCCGTAGCTCGACGTTGTGGATCACGGTGCCGGCGGGGATGTTCTTAATAGGCAGTGCATTGCCGATCAGAATGTCGGCCTCCGGTCCGGAACTGACCGTGCGTCCGACTGTGAGGCCAACCGGAGCGATGATATAGCGCTTCTCGCCATCGGCGTAGTTGAGCAGCGCGATGCGGGCGGTACGGTTGGGGTCGTACTCGATGGACGCGACCTTAGCCGGGATGCCGACCTTGTCGCGCTTGAAGTCGATTACCCGGTACGCTTTCTTTGCTCCGCCGCCCCGAAACCGCGATGAAGTCAATCCCTCGCTGTTGCGACCGCCGGTTCGCTTCTTACCGGTCACCAGAGACTTCTCAGGATGCTGTTTCGTGATCTCTTCGCGCGAAACCACCGTGATGAAGCGGCGGGACGGCGTCGTCGGATTGTACGATTTCATCGGCATGATGTATGGTCTCCGTTAAATCTCGGCGTACTCGGGCATCTTCTCGCCGGCCTTCAAAGTCACGTAGGCTTTCTTCCAATCCGATCGGTAACCGGCAAAACGGCCGCGCCGGCGCAGCTTGCCCACTCCATTGGAGGTGCGGACTCCGGCCACCTTCACCTTAAATAACTGTTCGACTGCGGCCTTCACCTGCACCTTGTTGGCATCGCGGGCAACCTCGAAACAAAGGGTGTGCTCCGCTTCCTTCTTGGCGACGCCTTTTTCGGTCACGATCGGGCGCTTGATAACGTCGTAGATGGTCATTTCGCGAGCGCCTCCGAAAGTTTCCTGGCGGCGTTCTCCGACATCAGCAGACCGGCGTGGCCCAGCAAATCGTAGACGCTGACTTCTTTGGTGGATACCAGCTTCACGCCCGGCAGATTCCTCGAGCTAAGCGCCAGGTTGTTATTGTCTTCGTTATCCACCAGCAGCACCGTCTTGGGAGCCCCCAGCACGTTCAGAACAGCCCGCATCGCTTTGGTTTTGTGATCGGACAGCGTGAACGTTTGTACCACCTTCATTTCGCCGTCCCGGAGCTTGGCTGAGAGCGCCGACCGCAACGCGCCCAGAACCATCTTGCGCGGCAGTTTGTAGCTATAGTCGCGCGGCTGCGGCCCATGCGTGGTCCCGCCATGCCGCCAGAGCGGCGAGCGGATGGACCCCATGCGCGCGCGGCCGGTGCCCTTCTGTCGCCACAGTTTTTTTCCGGAGCCGGACACTTCGTGCCGCGTCTTGGTTTTGGCGTTTCCGCCTCGCGCTCCAGCTTGCGAGTGACGCACAGCTTCGTAGAGCAGCGCTTCATTGACCGGCGCGTTGAAAACTTCATCGGCCAGCTCCAGTGAGCCGACCACCGCGTTATTTAAGTCGACAACATCCACACTCGGCATGTTGGTTACCTCTTGGCCCTTCTTACCAGCACATACCCGCCATTGGGTCCCGGGACCGCGCCCTTGACCACCAGCACGTTATCCTCGGCGACGACGTCCACCACTTCGAGATTGCGCACCGTCACCTGCTGGGTGCCCATGTGGCCGCCCATCCGAGTGCCGGGGAAAACTCGCGAAGGAAAGCTGGACGCTCCGATGGAGCCCGGGGCGCGATGAAACATCGAACCATGCGAACCCGGACCTCCCTTGAAATGATGCCGCTTGATGACGCTGGCGAAGCCGCGGCCCTTGCTGACGCCGATTACATCCACTTTGTCAGCCGGCTTGAACTGGTCGACTAGGACGCGATCGCCTTGCTTTAGATCGTCGTCACCCGGCCGCATACGCAATTCGCGCAAGAATTTCACTCCGTCGGCACTCGCCTTCTTCAGATGCCCCGCCGCCGGCTTGCTCAGGCGTGACGCCTTGGCGAACTCCACGAACCCGAGCTGCACCGCATTGTAGCCATCCGTGGTCGGCGTCTTGCGCTGGACGACCACGCACGGTCCCGCTTTAAGCAACGTGACTGGCACGGCTTGCCCGTCCGGCCGGAACACCTGGCTCATCCCGATCTTCTTTCCTAAAATGCCTGGGCCCATAAGTAAACCTCAGTCAGCAGACAGCGGAAGGCAGCAGGCAGCGGGTTCCGGTGACCGGTCGCGTGCTGCTTTCTGCTTTCTGCATTCTTACTTTCCTTTCCCAAACGCCTTGATCTCCACATCCACACCCGCGGGAAGATCCAGCTTCATTAGCGCGTCTACCGTGTCCTGGGTCGGCTCGAGAATATCGAGCAGCCGCTTGTGCGTCCGAATCTCGAACTGCTCGCGCGACTTCTTGTCCACGTGAGGAGACCGGAGCACGGTGTAACGATTCTTGATGGTGGGCAGCGGAATCGGTCCAGCGACCTGCGCTCCCGTCCTCTTGGCCGTGTCAACGATCTCTGTCGTCGATTGGTCCAGAATGCGGTGATCGTACGCCTTGAGGCGGATACGGATGCGTTCGCGGAGGCTCATGATTATTCCAAAATCTCGGTCACGGTTCCCGCGCCCACCGTCCGGCCGCCTTCGCGGATCGCGAACCGCAATCCCTTGTCCATGGCTACCGGCGTAATCAGCTCGATCACCAGGCCTACGTTGTCGCCCGGCATCACCATCTCGGTCCCAGCTGGCAACTCCGTCACTCCCGTCACGTCCGTGGTCCGGAAATAAAACTGCGGCCTGTATCCTTTAAAGAACGGCGTGTGTCGCCCGCCCTCATCCTTGCTCAAAACGTAAATTTCGCCCTTGAACTTCTTGTGCGGCGTGATCGAGCCCGGCTTAGCGATCACCTGTCCGCGCTCCACGTCATCTTTTTCAATTCCGCGCAGCAGCAGCCCGACGTTATCGCCCGCACG
>Ga0185299_10003267_pt1 | contig 22111 bp, 18 predicted proteins | sample PaiPotPPA55metaG_FD_128002 | JGI IMG/M metagenome (GOLD analysis project Ga0185299, IMG submission 128002) | Iron sulfur acid spring bacterial and archeal communities from Banff, Canada, to study Microbial Dark Matter (Phase II) - Paint Pots PPA... ... | reverse complement strand
GGCGGGGTAGTCGCGCTTGTTAAACAGGGTCTCGAATGCCTCGAGGACCGTCGCTTTATTCTGTTCGGGCGTGGTCTTGGTCATGTCAGTCTCCTTGAGGTTTGGATGAATTAAGCCGCCGCGTGGCCGATCGTCGTTTAACTTAGTTGTCCGCGCTTCTGCTCAGTTCGTGAGCGCCGCGGCCGCCTTGTGGACGAGCACCGTGTTGGCCCGCCTGATGAAATCGACGGCTTCGGCCGGGGTGCCCGCCTCGTGCGGGGTGGAGAGCGTCAGGCTTTGGCCGGGGGCGAGCACGACCACGACCCGCACGGGCACGGCGTCCTCGTCATTTTTCGCGAGGGTGGCGACGACACGAAAGCCGTCGCGCTCGACAGTGTAGTAAGCGACACCGGACACGTCGCCAAGGTCGATGACCTGGCCCTGGAGGGGCTTCAACCCCTCCGCGTGGGCCGGGCCGATGGCCGCCAACGCGAACGCGGCAGCAAGGGTGGTTTGGCGGATCGTCATGGTGGTCTCCTTCTGTTACGGGCATATACCCGGTTTTGCGTCTAGTTGTTCACCCCCGCAAGGCGTCGAGCAAGTTAAACGGGTATATACCCATTTATTTGGGCACGACAAGCCCTTGCGGGGCTTTGAGTTTCACATTTCCGTGTTTCAAGACTGCTGACGACGCAGGCACTTCGCGATCGTGGCGATACGCGCGCCTACCGCCCCTTCAGCTCGAGCAGGACAGGCCACGCTCGGATCCCTTGAATGTCAGGGATGCGCATTGCATTTTCTGATCGTCCTGCTGTTTTCTCACGCGGGAATGTGCTCACGTGCCCCCAAGGCGTCGAGCTGATCGGCGAGCTCGCCGATGGCGGAAGGCTGCACCAAAGCCGCGATCCGCTCCTGAGCCTTGCGCCAATGCGGCAGTGCCGCCTCGATCGCGGCCTCGCCCGCGGCCGTGAGATGGGCGACGCGCTCGCGCTGGTCGACGTTGCCAACCTCGATCCGAACCAAGCCGCGGCGCTCCAGAGGATTGAGGTTGCGGCCCATCGTGGAGCGGTCCAGCGCGGCCTCCGCGGCCAGGCGCGTGACGGGCAGAGGGCCAAAATGAGCGAGCTTGCGCAGGATGCCGAACTGGGTGATGCGCAACCCCGAGGGCGCCAGAGCCGCATCATAGGCGGCGGTGACCGCGCGCGTGGCGCGGCGGAGCGTGCCGCAGGCGCAAAGTGTCTCGAATTCCATAGCCGGGTATATACCCCTTTTCGATGGGAATACAAGCCAACTAACCCTGCCTCTCGACGGTCGGGCAGTGGCTCAACAAATACCTTTCGACAAAATCGCCGGCGACCGCCGCCGCCATCGCGGGCGAGACGAGATCTCCGTGACGGAAGCAGCCACGCGCGAAAATCGCCAGGCGCGCTGCACCGGCTATTGACAAGCTTAATTTCTATAGACCTAGTAGCACAAGCAAAGCCGAACCAATCGTTCGCAACACTTTCTGGGCTGGGCTTTTCAAAAAAGATAGTTTGCGCTCATGATCCTGAAGCAGGTTCTCAGTTGGAACGGTTTCGCCGCGATCGCCGCGGGCGTCCGGGCATGGCAAGGCCGGCAATACGCGAAAGCCTTGCCCAATTTGGGTGCCCAGTCATCCCGCGCCGGCCTACGGGCGTCCTGCTTGAGCCTGTGGTTTGCCGCCGCCTCGCTTCCGGCGATGAGCGGGGAAGCGACGCTCCTCAATGTTTCCTATGATCCCACGCGGGAACTCTATACGGAAATCAACGATTTGTTCGCGGAGCGCTACAAATCCCGCAGCGGCGCGAGCGTGATCGTCGAACAGTCTCATGGGGGGTCGAGCAAACAAGCGCGTTCGGTCATCGACGGGCTAAAGGCCGATGTCGTCACTTTGGCCCTCGCTTGGGACATTGTCGCGATCGAGCGCGCCGGGCTGATCAAGCCTGGCTGGCAGGCGAAACTGCCTTATAACTCCTGCCCTTACACGTCGACGGTTGCCTTTCTCGTGCGCAAGGGCAATCCGAAAAACATCAAGGATTGGAAGGATTTGACCCGCCCGGACGTGCAGGTGATCGTAGCCAATCCCAAGACAAGCGGGGCCGGGCGGTGGGCGTTCCTGGCGCTCTGGGGCGCGGTGGCCAGGGCGCCGACCCACGATCAGTCCACTCTGGAGGGTTTGCAGGAATCGCAGGCGGCGGCGCGAATGGCGCGGGACTTCCCGGTCTATCAGAACGCCGAAGCCCGGGCGGCCATCGAGACCTTCTACAACCACAACGTTCCGGTTTTGGATACCGGCGCGCGCGGCTCGACCGTCACCTTCGCGCAAAAGCAGTTTGGCGACGTCCTGTTAAATTGGGAGAACGAGCTCTGGCTGGCGCTCGACGAGTTCGGCAAGGACAAGTTCGAAATCGTCTATCCGGGAAGCAGCATTCTCGGCGAGCCGCCTGTTGCCGTCGTCGACGAAGTGGTGGACAAAAAAGGCACCCGGGATCTCGCGGAAGCCTATTTGAAATTTCTCTATACGCCCGAAGCACAGGAGACCGTGGCGCAGCTTCATTACAGGCCGCGCGATGTCAATGCCTTGAAGAAATACCGGGCGGAATTGCCGCCTCTGCCGCTCTTCACCGTCGATGAGACCTTCGGCGGGTGGGTGAAGGCGCATGCGGTTTTCTTCGCCGGCGGCGCATTGTTCGATCAGATCTACAGGCCGGCGAAATGAGCGGAAACGCGGCGGCGGGCGGGTCCCCTGCAAGATCGTCTGCAGGCAAGGCGTCTCGCTCGACGACGCACCCATCCCGGCTTGTTCCGGGATTGCCGCTTACCCTCGGGTACACGCTGTTTTATCTCTCCTTGGTGGTACTGATCCCGCTCGCTGGGATGGTTTTCAAGACGGCGCAGATGGGCTGGAGCGACTTCTGGCAGACCGTCACCGATCCGATCGTCGTCGCGTCCTACCGGCTTACTTTCACCGCCGCGGCCATCGCGGCCGCCATCAATGGCGTGTTTGGACTGATCGTTGCCTGGGTGCTCGTGCGCGAGCCTTTCCCAGGCCGGCGGCTGTTCGACGCGCTCATCGACTTTCCTTTCGCCCTGCCGACCGCGGTCGCCGGTCTGACGTTCAGTTCGCTTTATCTGGCGGATGGCTGGATCGGCGGATTGGGCCGCCACGTTGCGGGCTCTATCAACGGGGCGGCGGGGCTCGCCGGGTTTGGCGAGGTTTTGTCCGCCGATGCCCTATCGTGGTTAAGTTTTCCCTACTCCAACACCAATACGGGAATCGTGCTCGTCCTGATATTCGTTGGACTGCCCTTCGTGGTGCGGACGGTCCAGCCGGTACTGCGCGATTGGGATACGGAATATGAGCACGCGGCGTTGAGCCTGGGGGCCAATAGGTTGACGATTTTGCGGCGCGTTATCTTCCCTGAAATCTTGCCAGCCTGGCTCAGCGGATTGGCGTTGGCCTTCGCACGCGCGATCGGCGAATATGGCTCGGTGATTTTCATCGCCGGAAATATTCCTGGCAAGTCACAGATCGCGCCCTTGCAGATCGTCACTAAGCTCGATGATTTTCGCACCTCGGAAGCGACCGCGATTGGCATCGTTTTGCTTTTCTTCTCGCTCCTTATGTTGCTCGCGATCAATGGCCTCGAATGGTGGATGGGCCGCCACGAACGGGCGGCGTGAGGCAATGCGCGCGGCGCCGCCCGCTTCGATCGCACTTTTGAAACAAGGACTGGTTCATGGCCGAAGCGCTGGCGGCCCAATCTCGGAAGACCGGAGCGTCCGGGACACCGCCCCCGCCGGGCCATCTGCTCATCCGCCGCGTCATGGTCGCGACGACAGTCATCTTTCTCGCCCTCTTCATCGTGATACCGGTGGTGAACGTATTCGCCCAGGCTCTTTCCAAAGGGGTTGACGCCTATGTCCGCGTATTGCATGTGGCCAGCCCGCCCGACGGCGCGCGGCTAAGCCCGGCCGCACGGCGCAAGCTCGCGGCGGAGCGGGGTCAGGCCGAGAAGACCTGGAGCTCAATCCGGCTGACCGCGGCCATCGCGGCCATCGTCGTTCCCCTCAACATTGTCTTCGGGCTTGCGGCCGCATGGTCGGTCACAAAATTCCGGTTCAAGGGCCGTTCCTTTTTGATCGCGCTGATCGACCTGCCGTTTTCGGTGTCGCCGGTCATCGCGGGCCTCATCTTCGTCCTGCTGCTTGGCCGCGGCGGCGTGCTCGGCGCGTGGGCTTCGAACTGGACTTGGCCCGACCCTTTCTCGCTGCACTGGCGTGGCTTTGCGCAAGATTGGTGGCCGCTCGCCTTCACCAGAAGCTTCACTGGCATCATTTTTACGCCCTTTGCGATCGTGCTCGCGTCGATCTTTGTCACCTTTCCCTTTGTCGCGCGCTCATTGATTCCGCTCATGGAAGCCCAGGGGTCCGACGAAGAGGTGGCGGCCCTCTCGCTTGGCGCCTCGGGCTGGCGCACATTCCGGAAGGTCACCTTGCCCAATGTAAAATGGGCGTTACTTTACGGCGTAATCCTCTGCACGGCGCGCGTCTTTGGCGAATTCGGCGCGGTTTCGGTGGTCTCGGGACACATCGACTCCAATGACACAATGCCGCTGCGCGTCGAGAAACTGTGGAACGAATACAACAACCAGGCAGCGTTTAGCGTCGCGTCATTGCTGGCCTTTCTGGCGATCGTCACCCTGGTCGTCCAGACCATCGTTGAGCGCCAAACCGGCAAGAATGAAACGCGACAGGTAGAGGAAGAGGGGATGCCATGAGCATCGAGGTTCGTGGGGTCAACAAGACCTTCAATCAGTTCAAGGCGCTCGACAATGTTAGCCTCAAGGTTGAGACTGGCGAGCTCGTCGCCCTTCTCGGGCCGAGCGGCTCCGGCAAGACGACGCTTTTGCGGGTGATCGCGGGAATCGAAGCCGCCGACCCCGACAGCGGGCCGATCCTCTTCGACGGCCGCGACGTTTCCGCTCAGGAGGTCGGCAAACGGCGCATCGGCTTTGTCTTCCAACACTATGCGCTGTTCAAGCACATGAGCGTTTTCGAGAACGTCGCCTTCGGGCTGCGCGCGAAGCCCTGGCGCCTGCGACCCAAGGAGGCGGAAATCCGCGCCAAGGTCGGCGAGCTTTTGCAACTCGTTCAGCTGCAAAACTTCGCGCCGCGCTATCCATCCCAGCTTTCCGGCGGGCAGCGGCAGCGCATTGCGCTGGCCCGGGCGTTAGCGGTCGAGCCTCGCGTCCTTTTGCTCGACGAACCTTTTGGCGCCCTCGACGCGACCGTCCGCCGCGAGCTAAGACGCTGGCTACGCAAATTGCACCGCAGGATCCATGTGACGACCGTCCTTGTCACCCACGACCAGGAAGAGGCGCTTGAGGTGTCGGATAGGGTCGCCGTCATGAACGAAGGCAGAATCGAGCAATTCGCCTCGCCGGAAGCAATCTACGACAACCCAGCCAACCCGTTCGTCTTCGGGTTTTTGGGCAGTTACAATCTCTTCCATGCCCGCAAGACAAATGCCGGCGATGCCGTGGTGGCCGGTCCGGCGGACGCCACCAGCGTGACTTTCGTGCGTCCGCACGACATCGAAATAAGGCGTGACAATTCCGACGGCTTTGGCATCGCCGCCAGAATCAACCATATCGCCTTCGCCGGTTCCTCGGTGAATGTCGAACTCGCCCGCATCGATGATGAAGCGGTGGTCGATGCGGCGCTGCCCGCGCAAGCATACAAGGACCTTGGGCTAAAACCGGATGACCAAGTGTTCATAAGGCTGCGCAACACAAGGTTCTTCGACGAGGACTACTCGATCTGAAAGACCGGGAACACCACGGCTATCGCCTGCCATATTTGCCGCCGTTGCAATCGCTGTTCGAGCAGCCTTGTAGGGGCGCGACGCAGGCGAACCTCAATCGCCCGCCGTACCCCTCACTCCGCCCTCGAAAACAATCTCTCCGGCAACCATGGTGAGCCTTACCTTGCCCTCTTATGCGCGCCTCGTCGAAGGGCGTGTTCTTGCCGCGCGAGAGTATGTTAGAAAGCGTGACATTAAGCCATTTTCCGTGACCGCAGCCTTTCGGCGGCTGTCGGTTTCAGCTGTGCGGGGGGAGCTATGCCTAATAGTAAGGAGACAGGTAAAGTATCCTATAAATGGGCTTTTTCGGAAGACTTATCGTCGCCAGATGTCCATATCAGAATGCAAGTTATTTCAGATATATATAAGGCGATTCAAACACGTCTTGACGGATATAGGCAATCGGCTGGAGCGATTTTTCTTGCAGTGTTCGCGTCCGCTGTAGCCTTCGACTCTACGTTTATTCCATTTTACTTTGATAAAGATAGCGGACAAAAACTATCAACTTGATTGATAACATTGTCTTGGTTCATTATACTATTAGTTTGCTCTGTCGTCTTTTTCATAATCAAATCGATCAACGGCCATTTTGCGGAAATGACAAGTATAATATACAAAATAGACAGTGCAAATGAAGTTTGGGCCAAGGGCGTTTGGCTGGAGAATGAGGCTCTTTATCCACCTAGGTTCGAAAAAACTGTTGATGTGCGGACGTCCGAAACAGATCCCCTACTACCTGGTTGGAGGGATCCAGCTATATGCCTTTTTCAAGGTCTGATCGTTGTCATCGGGGCATTGCACCTGATTTTTTTCTTGGCAGAGTATATCTCTCTCCGCTAGCCGGTGCTCACTGCCGTGGTGTCCTAATGAGGAAACCGAGCATGTTCACGCTGACGCCTGGGGTTATCCCTGTATCCTACCGTATTTGCGATGCTGAGCATGCGGCACGGCGGGTTGTCGCGTTGGCGAAACAGGCAACGGCGGCCGGGACCTTCGGTGTAGGCGGCTTTCTCATGGACCGTTCCGGTCACGTGTTGGCTGAGGCGATAAACGCCGTTGTAGATCATGGCGAGATTCGTGATCCGACGGCCCATGCCGAGCGTCAACTCATAGATTGGTTCTTCCAGGCCCAAGCGCGAGGCCTAGCAATCGCGCCGAGCGATGCCGTTATTGTCTCGTCACTTGATCCTTGTGCGATGTGTGCCGGCGCGATTCTTTCCTCTGGGTTTAGCTGTGTAGCTCTCGCCGAGGATCACTTGTCTGGAATCCATGTATCGGGACGACCCCATCGAATTCCCCCAAAATTGTGGCCAATAGCCGAGACCACCTTCGGGCTTTTTCAAGTTCGGGGGAGGTTAGGAACAGCTGGTCATGTTTCACCCGTTTTGTCGGAAGACGTGCCGTCTCAACTTCTCAATGAAGCCGAGCTTTGCTTTCAGCGTTCGCTCGAGCGCACGCGCGGTCTTATTTCAGGCTCCGAAGACGAAGCGACAAACGCTTCTTCGAAGACGTATGAAGCCTCCTCCAAAAATTGGGGGATCTGAATGCCTTTGCTGGAAAGCTACCTAATGGCGTGCACTTGCCGGAGGGATGGGTTACATTAGAAGACTTTTCTTCACATCAAGGAGCCGCCCTCTTGAGGAATGATGGGTGCGTGCTCGTCAATGAGGCAAGCGCAGTCTTACTGGCGGCGGAGGGACACGAACAACTGTCTCCCGCAAGATCAAGCGTCCTGGAGCTGATCCGAGCCTACGTCTGGCTCCGAAATTCCGCTGGAAACAGCTTCGGCTACAGGTCCCCCATCAACGCAAATGCTCATTGATCAAGCTGCGGGCGCCCGACGTTTCCGCTAAGGCGCTGATGGAACTCGGTGCGGTGGATCATTTTTCGAAAGCAATCATCTGGCCCATCGACTTCCCGCCTTCGGTTTCCTGGAGGTGGCGTGCGATTCGAAAATCGATGGCTTAGTGGCAACTCTGCCGCCATTTTATACCTCCGTCGCCAAGATCACGATCGGGCGAGTGGATACTGTCGCGGCGTGATTGCGGCCCAAGGGGTGCCGCCCGCGATGGATGCAAGCAACGTTGGGCTGTAGCGATAACCTCATGCGTCATGCTTTTGAACTCGGTCGACGGACGTCATCCACGACGAAATCCAGCCAATCCGCTTATTTACCCGACCAAGGCTCGCCCCGGTGGCGGTCAAGGATTTTACTCCGCCTCGTAAACAATCTCGCCCGCGACCATGGTGAGCTTCACCTTGCCCTCCATGCGGGCCTCGTCGAAGGGTGTGTTCTTGCAGCGCGAATGCAGCTTTGCCGGATCGACAACGAAAGGTTCGTCCGGATCGAAGCGGATGAGATCGCCCGGCGCGCCCACTTCAAGTCTTCCTTGCGGCAGACCGAGGATCTCGGCCGGCCGGATGGTCATCGCGGCGATGAGACGCGCGAGCGGAATTTCCCCGGAATGAACGAGCCGCAGGCCCGCGGACAGCATGGTCTCCAAGCCGATCGCGCCATCTTCCGCCTCGGTGAACGGCAGGCGTTTGGTTTCGACATCCTGCGGGTTATGGTCCGAAACGACGGCGTCGATGAGGCCCGACGCCAAAGCCGCGACGAGCGCGCGCCGCTCGTCCTCGTGGCGCAACGGCGGCGCGAGTTTCAAAAACGTCCGGTAATCGCCGATGTCGTTTTCGTTGAGGGTCAGATGGTTGATCGAGGTGGCGCAGGTGACGGCCAAGCCATCGGCCTTGGCTTTGGCGATAATGTCCAGGGAAAGCGCGGTGGTGACGAGCGCGGCATGGTAGCGCGCGCCGGTCAAGTTCACAAGCCTTATGTCGCGATCGAGCATGATGGCTTCCGCCTCGCGCGCAATTCCAGAAAGGCCGAGGCGCGAGGCGAATTCGCCTTCGTTCATCACGCCCTCGCCCGCGAGATCACGATCTTCCGCGTAATGGACGACGAGAGCATTGAAATCGCGGGCGTACTGCATGACGCGGCGCATGACACGCGCGTTGCGGATCGCTCGCACGCCATCGCTGAAGGCCACCGCGCCTGCCAGTTGCAACAAGCCGATCTCGGCAATCTCCGCGCCGTTGAGGCCGGCCGTCAACGCCGCCAAGGGAAGCAAGCGCACGCGGCCGGTATCGCGTGCGCGGCGCAACAGAAAGTCGACCACCGCCGCCTCATCAACCGGCGGATTGGTATCGGGGCGGGCAACGATTGTCGTGACGCCGCCCGCCGCCGCCGCCAAGGTCGCGGTCGCAATCGTCTCGCGATGTTCGGCGCCGGGCTCGCCGATGAATGCCCACATGTCGATGAGGCCGGGCGCCACGCAATCGCCGCCGCAATCGATGATTCGCGCATGGGCGGGGAGATTTGCCGGCATGATGGCGGTGCCAAAATCGCGGATCACGCCATCGACGACGAGGACACCGCCCATGGTCTCGCGGAGTAGCGCGGGATCGATCAGCCGCGCATTGACGAGCGCGAGCGGCTGGTGGGCAATGGAAGCGGGGGAGGAACGTTTCACCCGAAACTCGCTCTCATCCATTCGGCAAATGCTGCGCCAAGGCCTCCAATACGGCGATCCGCACCGCGACCCCCATCTCGACCTGTTCGCGGATGAGGCTCCTTGGCCCGTCGGCGACGGCGGAATCGATTTCGACGCCGCGGTTGATCGGTCCTGGGTGGAGGACAAGCGCATCCGGCTTGGCATAACAAAGCTTTGCCTCGTCGAGGCCGAAGAAGCGGAAATATTCCTTGGCCGAGGGAATATAGCCGCCCTGCATCCGCTCGCGCTGCAAGCGCAGCATCATCACGATGTCGGCGCCGTTGAGCCCCGCCCGCATGTCCCGGAAAACCTCGACCCCCATCCGCTCGATTCCCGGCGGCAGCAGCGTCGATGGCCCGGCCACGCGCACCCGCGCGCCGAGCGCCGAGAGCAGCAATATATTGGAGCGCGCGACACGTGAATGGAGAATGTCGCCGCAGATCACGACCGTGAGACCCTCGATCCTGCCCTTGTTGCGCCTGATCGTGAGGGCATCGAGCAACGCCTGGGTTGGATGCTCATGCGCGCCGTCACCCGCGTTGACGACCGCGCAATCGACCTTTTTCGCCAAAAGATGCACCGCGCCGGCCTGGGCATGGCGCACCACGATAATGTCGGGCCGCATCGCGTTCAGCGTCATCGCCGTATCGATCAGCGTCTCGCCCTTCTTGACGCTTGAGGTTGCGACCGACATGTTCATGACGTCGGCGCCAAGACGCTTGCCGGCCAGTTCGAACGACGATTGGGTCCGGGTCGAAGCCTCGAAAAAGAGGTTGATCAAAGTCCGTCCGCGCAAGGTCGAGCGCTTTTTCTCGACCTGGCGCGACACTTCGATCGCCGCCTCGGCGAGATCGAGAAGAAAGCCGATGTCTTGCGCGGAAAGCCCCTCGATCCCGAGCAGATGCCGGTGGGGAAATGCAGGCTCTTTCGCCGGGTTGACCATCGACCCTATTCTATAGGACGGGAATCGGTCCCGGCACGATAGTTAGCGGAGATGTGGACAATCTACCCACATATTAACCAGATTTCGGCCGGTCAAGCGTCTCCGCCGAGTCCCAGCGGGGCACGCGAATATCCAAGCGATCCCGGGGGTGCTATGGATGTCACCCCAAGATTGCCTTTTTGGGGGTGCCTTCAGAAAATCGTGAAGCGATTCACCGTGTTTGTCCTGTCGCAATTTCCCGCGCGATCCGGTTCAAGCGCCGCCGGGAAGCTCTCATCAAAAATCGGAACGCCATGAAAACCATCTGGAAGAATCTTATGACCGAAATGGTGATTTTATTGAGCGCGGGCGCGGCCTTTGCGCAAAATCAACCGCTGACTTGCTGGTACGACGACCATGCCGATTTCACATCGGCCGATAGCGCTCCGGCCGGCGCAACAATCGGGAGCGTCGTGAAGGCCGGAAGCGGCGACAAGACATATTCCTACACGATTTCGGCGCGGGACGGCACGGCTTGTCCGGTCCAGCTCCCGCTCGCGACGACGACCGCCGTCACGGTCGCCCTTGTGCGTCAGGACGAAGGCAGCTGCACCAATGATAATGTCGGCGACACTGCTTCAGCCGTCGTCGCCGGGTCCGCGACGGTGTCCCGGGAGACGAGTGCCACATCAACGGCCGCTATACGCCTTGCGGGGACCACACCCAACACGAGTTATCACGTCTATTTGAAATGCTTCCGCCAGCTCGGAATGATTCGAACCGACGCGGCCGGCAACGCCGGGAGAACCTTCGACTTTCCAACCGACGCGGTTGGACCGGTAATCGCTTTCGAAATTTCTCCGGAGGGGGCGCCGCCAGGCACCAAGCTGCAGAGCCTGGCTATTAAAAAGTAAAATATAACGCCGACCTCTCCGGCGCGGGCCGCGCCGCCTTATTTCGCTACCCGATTTTACGTTGAACGCCCAGAACTCTGCCGGGCGTTCCACGCAAGCCCCGGTTCAGGCCACGTTCTGTAAATGGGCTTCGAGAAACCACGAGGATTTGTCGAGCGCAGAGGCTTGGCCGGTGCTATGCTCGGGCTTGGCTAATAGTTATTGAAATGAAACGAATTGGTTCAATTTCCCAGACACTTTCCCGCTCGATTTGACTATGGGCCCGCGCTCCCCCATCCTCTCGCACGTCAGTTTCGGCCAAGCTCCGGCTCTCGGCTTGGGCGGTGTGAGCGCCGCCTTCGATTTTTTAGAGGATATGCGGGCTGGAAACTAAGTGAACCATTGGCAGAACGAGGGACCTTTGCATGAATGTCGTCATCGTCGAGTCGCCGGCGAAGGCCAAGACGATCACCAAATATCTCGGGAAAGGCTATGAAGTTTATGCTTCCTATGGCCACGTTCGCGACTTGCCGGCGAAGGATGGTTCGGTCGATCCGGACGGCGACTTTGCCATGCTATGGGATGTCGATTCCAAATCGGCCAAACGGTTGGCGGAAATAGCCAAGGCGGTGAAGGGCGCGAGGCGGATCATTCTGGCCACCGACCCCGACCGCGAAGGCGAGGCGATTTCCTGGCACGTCCTCGAAGTATTGAAGGCGAAAAAAGTCCTCGGGGCGAAACCCGTGGAGCGGGTCGTGTTCAACGCGGTCACCAAATCCGCGATCCTCGAGGCCATCAATCATCCGCGCGAGATCGACGCCGCGCTTGTCGATGCCTATCTCGCCCGCCGAGCGCTCGATTATCTCGTTGGATTCAATCTTTCGCCGGTGCTGTGGCGCAAATTGCCTGGCGCTCGCTCGGCCGGACGGGTGCAATCCGTCGCCTTGCGCCTGGTCTGCGACCGCGAACTCGAGATCGAAAAATTCGTATCGCGCGAATATTGGTCCATCATGGCGCATTTGAAGACCAGGGCCGGGGCGCCTTTCGTTGCCCGGCTCGCGGGGGCCGATGGCCAGCGGATCAATCGCCTCGACATTAGCTCGGAGGCGGAAGCTGCAGCCTTCAAGGCTGCCCTCGACGCGGCCAAATTCTCGGTGGCCGGGATCGAGGCCAAGCCCGCCAAGCGGCATCCGCCGCCGCCGTTCACGACCTCGACCCTCCAGCAGGAAGCCTCCCGCAAGCTCGGTTTTGCGCCCGCGCGGACCATGCAGCTCGCCCAGCGGCTTTACGAAGGTGCCGAAATCGGCGGCGAGGCGGTGGGTCTCATCACATATATGCGCACCGACGCCGTCGATCTCGCGCCGGAGGCGATCGCGAGCGCCCGCAATGTCATCGACAAGGAGTTCGGTGCCAGTTATGTCCCGAAGGCGCCGCGCAAATATACGGTGAAAGCCAAGAATGCGCAGGAAGCCCATGAAGCAATCCGCCCGACCGAACTCGCCCGCTTGCCAAGACACGTCTCAAGCGGCCTCGAACCGGATCAGAGGCGGCTTTACGAACTCATCTGGACCCGCACCGTCGCGAGCCAAATGGAATCCGCCGAACTCGAACGCACCACGGCCGAGATCGTGGCACATGCCGGCACGCGAACGATCGATCTCCGCGCGACCGGGCAGGTCGTCCGCTTCGACGGCTTTTTGAAACTTTATCAGGAAGGCCGCGACGACGAAGAGGACGAAGAAGGCGGCCGCCTGCCCGCGATGGCCAAAGGCGATGCGCTTGCTAAGGACAAAATCGCGGCGGACCAGCATTTCACCGAGCCGCCGCCACGCTTCACCGAGGCGACGCTCATCAAACGCATGGAGGAGCTTGGCATCGGCCGGCCTTCGACTTATGCTTCGACCCTCGCGGTCTTGCGCGAGCGCGACTACGTTCGCCTCGACAAGAAGCGGCTCATCCCCGAAGACAAAGGCCGTCTCGTGACGGCTTTCCTGGAAAGTTTTTTCACCCGCTACGTCGGCTATGATTTCACCGCCGCGCTTGAGGAGAAACTCGACCTCGTCTCCAACCATGAGCTCGACTGGAAGCAGGTGCTGCGCGATTTTTGGGCGGATTTTTCCGGTGCACTCGCCGGCATCAAGGACCTGCGCACGACGCAAGTTTTGGACAGTCTGAACGAGCTTTTGGGTCCGCATATTTTCCCCGCAAAGGAAGATGGTTCGAACCCGCGCGCGTGTCCATCCTGTGGCACAGGCCAGCTCTCTCTGAAACTCGGCAAATTCGGCGCCTTCATTGGCTGCTCCAATTATCCCGAATGCAAATTCACCCGCACCTTGGCAAACACAAGCGCGGAAAGCGCCGCCAACGGCGACCGGGCGGGCGTCGGGATCTTGGGCCAGGACCCTGCGACGGGGGACGAGATCACCTTGCGCGACGGCCGGTTTGGCGCCTATGTGCAGCAAGGCGAGGGTGAAAAGCCAAAGCGGGTCTCGTTGCCCAAAAACATCGATTCCAGCGAACTCACCCTGGCCCAGGCACTCGGCTTGCTTTCGCTGCCGCGCGAGATCGCCAGACATCCCGAGACAAAGGAACCAATCCTGGCCGGGATCGGCCGCTTCGGTCCCTACGTCCAGCATGGCAAGACCTATGCGAGCATCGGCAAGGACGACGACATTCTGAGCATCGGCGAAAATCGCGCGATCGACCTCATTGTCGCCAAGGAAAGCGGATTGACCGGCCGGCGTTTCGGCGACGCCGCGAGCGCGCCCGCGCGGGTGTTGGGCGAACACCCCGAGGGCGGCAAGGTCGTGGTCAAGGCCGGGCGGTACGGCCCCTACGTCAATTATGGCAAAATCAACGCGACCTTGCCGCCCGATGCCGACCCCACTACGTTGACGCTTGAGGACGCCATTGCGCTTGTCGCCGCGAAACGGACGGGGCAAGGAGGGAACGCGAGCGTCCAGGGCCGCCTACTTGGAGAGCATCCCAAGGGCGGTCCGGTAACCGTGCGTGCGGGACGGTTCGGACCCTATGTCAATCGTGGCAACGCCAATGCGACCTTGAAAGGCGGCATGTCGTCCGAGACGGTCACGCTTGAAGAGGCGATACGCTTGATCGAGGACAAGCAGGGGGCGGGCACAAGATCGCGGCCCAAAAAAACCAAACGGGCCGCGCCCAAGGCGAAGGCAGCGGCGGCACCGAGAAAAACGGCCGGCAAGCCGGTGGCACAAAAATCGAAAAAGGCTAGGCGAGCGTGAAAAAATCCGCTTGTGCCAGGGAATCCGGCCAGGACATCGCCGAACCTGCGCACGAGCCGCGCGATAAAACTTTGCCCTCCCGCGCGGACATTCTGGCCTTCATCACCCGCGAGCGCGAAGTTTTGGGCGGCAAGGCGCCAGGAAAAATCGGCAAGCGGGAAATCGCCCGCGCCTTCAATATCAAAGGCCCCGCGAGGATCGCCCTTAAACGCATGCTGAAAGACCTCGAAACCGATGGCGCCATCGAAAGAAGGCGCAAAAGCTGGCATAAATCGGGTCTCCTTCCGGGGGTTGTTCTCGCCGATATCATCGCGCGCGACCGCGACGGCGATCTCCTCGCCGTGCCCGCCGAATGGGACACGGGCCAAGGACCGGCGCCACAAATCCTGGTCATGGCCAAGGCCAGACAAAAGCCGAGTGCGCCCGCCCCCGGCGTTCGCGCCCTGATGCGGGTGGAGCTGGTGCCCGGCGCGGAGCCGGGCGAACCTGCCTACACCGGGCGCGTCGTTAAGCTTTTGCCGCGCGCGAAAACGCAAGTGCTCGGGATTTTTCGCGCGGATCCGCGCGGCGGCGGCGGCATCGTGCCGATCGACAAGAAAAACGTAAATCGCGGCGAGCTCGGCGTCGGCCCCGGCGACGAAGGCATGGCGCGCGACGGCGATCTCGTGGCCGTCGAGGTCTTGCGCACTGGCCGCCTTGGTCTTCCGGCGGCAAAAGTCCGCGAACGGCTCGGCGCCCTCGACAATGAAAGAGCGATCAGCCTCATCGCCATCCACGCGCACCAGATTCCGCACGTCTTTGGCCCGCAGGTCATTGCTGAGGCGGAGCGGGCGAGACCCGCGGCCATGGCCCATCGCGAGGATTGGCGCGCGATCCCGCTCATTACCATCGACCCGGCGGATGCCAAGGACCACGACGACGCGGTCCACGCCGAGCGCGACCCCGATCCGGCCAATCCCGGCGGCTTTATTTTGCGCGTCGCCATCGCCGATGTCGCCGCCTATGCGCGGCCAGGCGCGGCGCTCGATCGCGAGGCGCAGGAGCGCGGCAATTCGGTCTATTTTCCCGACCGTGTCGTGCCAATGCTGCCGGAGCGGATTTCCAACGACCTCTGTTCGCTGCGCCCAAACGAGGATCGCCCGGCGCTTGCCGCCCGTATCGTCGTCGGCGCCGATGGCCATAAGTTAGGCCATAGTTTCCATCGGGTCATGATGCGCTCGGCGGCAAAACTCTCCTATACGCAGACGCAGGCTTTGATCGACCATGGACCGGACGAGGCCATGGGCCCGCTCCATGGCGTCCTCGTGCCGCTTTACGAGGCCCACGCCGCACTGAAAATCGCACGCGACAAGCGCGGTCCGCTCGATCTCGACCTTCCCGAACGCAAGATTACCCTCGACGAAAAGGGCGCGGTGAAATCCATCTCGACCCCGCCAAGGCTCGACTCGCATCGCCTCATCGAGGAATTCATGATCGTTGCCAATGTGGCGGCCGCCGAAGTGCTAGAGTCAAATCGCCACGCTTTTATTTACCGCGTGCATGACGAACCATCGGTCGAAAAGCTCAACAATCTTGCCGAATTTCTGGTTTCGATCGGGATTAAGCCGGGCAAGGGCCAAGTTCTTCGCGCCGCGCAATTCAATCGGATCCTCGCCAGCGTAAAAGGCATGGACAACGAGCATCTCGTCAACGAAGTCGTGCTGCGCACCCAGGCGCAAGCCGAATATGCGATCGAGAATTACGGTCATTTCGGTCTCAATCTGCGCCGCTACGCGCATTTCACTTCGCCGATCCGTCGTTATGCCGATCTCATTGTCCATCGCGCCTTGATCTCCGCGCTGCATCTCGGGTCCGATGGCTTGGCCTCGATCGCGAACGAGGAACTGGCCGAAATCGCCGCAAAAATTTCCGCCGCTGAGCGCCGGGCCATGGCCGCCGAACGCGAGACATCCGAGCGTCTGATCGCGGCCCATCTCGCGGGCCAGATCGGGGCGGCGTTCCAAGGCCGTATATCGGGCGCGACCAGCGCCGGGCTCTTTGTCAAGCTCGACGAGACCGGCGCCGATGGCTTCATCCCGGCGGCCATGCTCGGCGACGATTATTTCCGGCATGACCCGGCGCGCCACGCCCTGATCGGCTCGCGCACCGGCCAGATGCATCGCCTCGGCGACATTGTCACAGTCAGGCTCGTGGAAGCCGCGCCGCTCGCCGGTGCGCTCCGCTTCGAGCTGGTGAGCGAAACCGCCCCGTGCCACACGCGGCCAAGTTCAGCCAAAGCCAAGCGACATGCGCGCCGCGACATCCGGCCCGATTTCGGATCGCCGCATTCGCGGCGAGCTGATAGGGCCGCGAAACGTTAAGCGATTTGCCGGCCACCGGAACTTCGGACTCGGCGGCTTTGCGGCCGCCTATCAATGGGCCTCGCGCATACACGGCTTCGAAATCGCCGGCCGCGCCGAGGGCGCCATTGACCAAAGCAAAGACAAATGAACGCCCCGCCCCGCCCCGCGATCCGGGAAACATCCGTCGCAAGCCGCGAGGTGATCCCCGCGCTCGCCTCCGCGATCGCCTCGGTGACGATTGTCGGCATCGGCCTTTCGCTGACCATGACGTTGCTCGCGCTGCGGCTTGCCGGGCAAGGTTATAGCGCGCATGCGATCGGTTTGAACCCGACCGCTGGCGGGTTTGCGGTCCTCGCCGGCGCCGCCTTTGTTCCGGACCTGGCGCGCCGGGTTGCGGTTAAGCCGCTGCTTTTGCTGGCGCTGCTGATCGGCGGCGTCAGTCTTTTAAGCTTTGCCTTGACGAACGACTACTGGGCATGGCTGGCCATTCGCGCGGTGTTTAGCGGCGCCCTCAGCATATTGTTTGTCATTAGCGAATATTGGATCAATGCGATCGCTCCGCCCCGGCAGCGCGGCTTCGTATTGGGGTTTTACGCGACCAGTCTCGCGGCCGGCTTCGCCGCTGGCCCCTTGATCCTTGGTTTCGCCGGCACCGCGGGCGCAACGCCTTTCGTGGTGGCCACGGTACTGTTCGCGCTCGCGGCCTTGCCGATTGTCCTTTGGAGCGGCAAGGCGCCCGAGATCAAGAGCACGCCGAGGGTCCCGGTTCTCGGCTTCCTCACCAGCGTTCCCGCCGCCACCCTCGCTGGATTGCTGCATGGCGCAATCGAGACCGCGAGCCTCGGCCTCCTGCCGGTCTATGCCCTTCGCGCCGGTCTTAGCCCCGAAACCGGAGCTTTGTTCGTTACCCTGTTCGCGCTCGGCAATATATTGTTTCAACTCCCCATCGGCTTCGTCTCCGATCAGATGGATAGAGGCAAATTGTTGTTGGTGGTTGCGGTCTTTGGTCTTTGCGGAGCAATCGCGCTGGCTCTTGCCGGGCCTTCGCATTTCGTTCTCTTTTGCGGCCTGCTTGTCATATGGGGCGGCGGCATCGGCAGCCTTTATGCCGTCGGACTAGTACACCTTGGCTCGCGCTACAGCGGGCCGGACTTAGCTAACGCCAATGCCGCCTTCATCATGCTCTACTCGCTCGGCATGCTCGGCGGCCCGCCAATCGCCGGTTTCGGCATGGATCTCGTCCCGCCCAACGGGTTTTTCTTCTCCATCGCCGCCCTGCTCCTGCTCTATCTCGGTCTTGTTTGCGGGCGAAACCGCGTGCGGCGCCCGGATAAATAAGTTCGTCCTACGGCGCGGCTTGCGGCGAAGGCCCCCGCCATAGCCATGGCGCGCGGCGCGCGCTATGTTCCGCGAGAACCGGACCCTGATCAGTGAGCCGCCCTCGCATCGAACACCGCAAAACATGGCTGAAGAAACGCATTTCGGTTTTTCCCGCTTGCCGCTTGCCGACAAGCAAGCGCGGGTGGACGCGGTTTTTGACAAGGTCGCCTCCCGCTACGACCTCATGAACGATCTAATGTCCGGCGGCCTCCACCGGATCTGGAAAGATATTTTCGTCAGTAGGGTCAAGCCGTCCAAGGAAACCCGATTCCGGCATCTCGATGTGGCCGGCGGCACCGGCGACATTGCCTTCCGGGTGGCGAAGGCAGGCTCAGCGTTGACCGAGATCGTTGTGCTCGACATCAATGCCGCCATGCTGGAGGAGGGACAAAGGCGCGCCGCCAAGCGCGGTTTTGCCGCGGCGTTCGACTTCGTCGAGGCAAACGCCGAGGAGCTACCCTTCGCCGATGACAGTTTCGACGCCTATACGATCGGCTTCGGCATTCGCAACGTGCCGCGCATCGACAAGGCGCTGGCCGAGGCGCACCGGGTTCTTCGGCGTGGCGGCAAGTTCCTCTGTCTCGAGTTCTCAAATGTGGACGTGCCGGTCCTCGACCGTCTCTACGAGGCCTATTCGTTTCGCGTCATCCCTCGTATCGGCCGCTTGGTGGCGGGAGACGATAAGCCTTATCGTTATCTCGTCGAATCGATCGCGCGGTTTCCCGATGCCGAGAGTTTTTGCGGCAAGATCGCCGGGGCGGGGTTCGAGCGGGCCTCGTTCACGCGGCTCTCCGGCGGGATCGTCGCGATTCATTCGGGCTGGAAGCTTTAGGCATGAGTCTGACAAAGCCATGGAATTTCCGGATAGGATCATGCGGTCAATCAGTGCGAGCAGGAGCATGATTCCTAAAAGCGAAGCAGTCAATCGCCGTCCGATCGTCCGCCAGCCGCACCTGTCGCGGCGCGATCCGGTATTTCCGGATCCGGCCATGCGTTAGGACAGGTAATTTTGAGTTCTTCCCTCGGTTCCCTGCTCCGGCTTACGCGCGCGGTTTTCGTGCTGGCCCGGGCCGGCGTGTTGAGCGACGTCGATCCGTCGATTCTGCCCCCGGCCGCACGGCTGCCACTCGCCTTGGCAAGATTGCTTGCCAGGCGCAGCGCGAGAACGTCCGGGGCCAAGGCCGCCAGCAAAAAGGCGACCGGCCTTGCCAATCTCCCCGCCGCGATCAGCCGGCTCGGGCCGTCCTATGTCAAACTCGGCCAATTCCTCGCGACTCGTCCGGACGTCGTCGGCGTAGCCGTCGTTCAGCAGCTCGAGCTTTTGCAGGACCGGATGGCGCCTTTTCCGCGCACAGTCGCGATCGCTACCATCGAGGCCGCCTTCGGCGAACCGCTCGGCTGCACGTTTATAAGTTTCGGAGAGCCGGTCGCCGCCGCCTCGATCGCCCAGGTTCACCGGGCGCGCGTGAAAGACGGCGATGGCGAACGCGAAGTCGCCGTCAAGGTGCTGCGTCCGGGTGTCGAGCGGCATTTCAAACGCGACCTCGGCGACATGTATTTCGCGGCGCGCCTGGCCGAACGCTGGTTCGGCGAGGCCCGCCGCCTGAAGCCGGTCGAGGTCGTCGATACGCTGGCCCGCACCGTCAAGATGGAAATGGATTTCCGTCTCGAAGCCGCCGCGGCTTCCGAATTCGCCGAGAACACCGGGCAAGATAAGGATTTCCGGATTCCACGAATCGACTGGGACCGGACCACGAAAGAGGTGCTGACGCTCGAATGGATCGATGGGACACCTTTATCCGACATCAAGGCGCTCGCCTCAAAGGGTTATGACTTGCAGGCCCTCGGCCGCAACGTCGTTCAATCGTTCCTGCGCACGGCGATGCGGGACGGATTTTTCCACGCCGACATGCATCAGGGAAATTTATTCGTTGACGCAGAGGGGCGTCTCACAATGGTGGACTTCGGCATCATGGGCCGCCTCGGTTTCAACGAGCGGCGCTTTCTCGCGGAAATCCTCTATGGCTTCATCAAGCGCGATTACCGCCGCGTGGCGGAGGTCCATTTCGAGGCCGGCTATGTGCCGCGCCTGCATAGGGTCGAGGATTTCGCGCAGGCCCTCCGGGCGATCGGCGAGCCGATCCATTCCCGCACCGCCGATCAAATTTCCATGGCGAAACTGCTGACGCTTTTGTTCGAGATCACCGGCCTTTTCGACATGAAGACGCGGACCGAACTCGTTCTTTTGCAAAAGACCATGGTTGTCGTCGAAGGCGTGGCGCGCACGCTCGATCCGAAACTCAATGTGTGGACAACCTCCGAACCGGTTGTCGGCGCATGGATCGAGCAGAATCTCGGCCCCGTGGGCAAATTGCAGGACGCCGGCCGCGCCGCCTCGACGCTTGCGCGGTTCGCCGCGAATTTACCCTTGGTGCTTTTGCGCGGCGAAAATATCGTCAATCAGCTCGAAGGCATGGCCGAAAACGGTTTCGAGTTATCCGAAGGAGCGATCGCGAAAATCGGCATGGCCGAAGCGCGCGGCGCGCGCTGGGGCCACATCGCGCTCTGGCTGATCGCCGCGATCGCCCTCATGATGCTGTTGCGTTGACCCGCTTTCCTTGGCGCGAAAAGCGCGCTGCGCGCGTTGGGATCGAGCAGCGCCTTCCGCAGCCTGATCGACTTCGGTGTGACTCCCACAAGTTCGTCGTCCTCGATATAGGCGAGCGCCTTTTCGAGTACCAGCTTGACCGGCGGGGTCAGGCGGACCGCAATCCGACGCATCGCATTCCATCGAAGCCGGTGGCAGTCATCGGCGTCCTAAATGCTGCCGGTAGAAGGCTACCTCATCGGTAAGGATCTCGGCCAATTCATCGCGTACCGGACCAGTTGTGAGAGCGACCTCCCGCATCGATGAGTAGTCTGCCGCGGGATTTTGGCCCACCGTGGCGCGAGCTCCTCGGACACCAAGCAAAGCCTCAAGCCGTCCCAATTCTTCATCGAAGAACGACATGTCGCCAATAAAGTCAAAGCCCGCCATATTGACGTCACGAAAGAAGTAATCTCGGTAGCAGCCACGCATTTGAGGCAAGCGAGCAAAATCGAGCATTCCCATTCCCTCGTCAAGAACGCGCTGATGCAGACTGTGACCATCGCCTGGCGTGTTTAGCCAGAAATAGTAATGCGAAATCGTACGTTCGATAGGATCACGTAGAAACGTGATGCGGACAGCGTTCTCAATCCGCTCGTATTTTTTCGCCCAAAAGTGGCCATGCGCGACCAGGGCCCCCTTAGGCAATTGCCGGGCCGCCCCGTACCGCGAAAGAAACCCCGCCGGATCGACGTTCATTTCCGACTTCGGGTCGATCGGCCGATCAGCATTGTCCCGCACGATCTGGCCACTGCCAAATACGCTTTCCAGCCAAACCGCAAAGCTCGTACCCGCTGTTTTGGGGACATGTACTGAAATGATTACTTTCTTCATACATGGACGCCCGTCAGTTGTAGAAGGCGACGACGTTTTCGACAGGCCTCGCCATATTGGTGACGATGAAGCCAACCCGCGGATCGAGTTCGCTGGGATGCCATTCGCCATTGGCGATCACCCACCGCGGTTTCTTCCAGCGCGCTCCAAGACCGCCAAAATCAATCATCAGTGTCCCCTCGGCCAAGACTCTCGACTAAACCCGTTACTCCGGCGCCTTCAAATGAAACGCCAATTTTCATGTGAAGCGGTTCGGCGCAAGAAACTAGGGTCAGAACTCATTATACCAAGTCTTGATGATCATGACCGGTAGACCCAGTCTCTGGTCCCGATGGACATGATTTTCCAGGGCATGTCGATGAGCTTGTTCCAGGCGAAGCAGCAATGGTCGAGGATGTCGTCGTAGGATTTGAAGACGC
>Ga0185299_10003266_pt1 | contig 22112 bp, 18 predicted proteins | sample PaiPotPPA55metaG_FD_128002 | JGI IMG/M metagenome (GOLD analysis project Ga0185299, IMG submission 128002) | Iron sulfur acid spring bacterial and archeal communities from Banff, Canada, to study Microbial Dark Matter (Phase II) - Paint Pots PPA... ... | reverse complement strand
GGCTCACACACACTGACGCAATTCTGCCGCGCGCTATGCTATAAGCTTTGCGACGGTACCCCCAATGAATAAGCAGACGCTCTTTCCTGCGTTTATCGTGTGCCTGCTACTGACTTCCGCGGCCGTTCTGCTTGCCAGCGCCCCCGCCGCCCGGCCTGTGAGTGACGACTTGTGGCCGACTAAAGGCTGGGCAACCGCCAGCCCGGGCAGTGTTGGCTTGGATGAGCAGGTTCTCCTCAAGCTGGACAAGGATATGGCCTCGGGAAAATATTCCCAGATGATGGACAGCTTTGCAGTCTTCCGGTGTGGCAAGAAGGTTTTTGAACGCTCCTACCCGCACGACTACGCAAAGATCTATGGCAAGGAAGCCGGGGAACGAGGGCCGCTCAACGCTCGCCTTACGGGGCGGTACAACTATTTCGATCCGGAGTGGCACCCCTATTATCACGGCACGGATCTGCATACGATGCAATCGGTCAGCAAGACGGTGACTTCGGTCATTATCGGCGCTGCCATGCAGCGCGGCGACTTCAAAGCAGGTCTTGACACGCCAGTCTTGAAATACTTCGACACATCCAAAGTAAAAAATGTGGACGACCGCAAGCGTCGCATCACCTTGCGCGACGTGCTGACCATGACCGCGGGCTTGGAATGGCATGAGGATGATGTGCCCTACGACGACCCTGGCAACGATGCCAGCCTGATGGAAGCCACCGATGACTGGGTGCAGTATACGATCGACAAGCCCATGGCCGCCGAACCCGGCAAGGTCTGGAACTACAGCAGCGGCGTTACCGAACTGCTCGCCTATATCTTTCAGAAAGAAACCGGTCAGGACATCGACGACTACGGCCAGAAAAATCTGTTCGCGCCGCTGGGGATCAGGCACGAATGGAAGCGCACGTATCTGGGAGTCGTGGACACCGAAGGCGGCTTGTATCTGAACGGCAGCGACCTGGCGAAAATCGGTTACTTATATCTGCACGATGGCATTTGGGACGGCCAGCGGATCGTCTCCAGTGAATGGGTGAAAGAGTCTGTGACGCCCTACTTCCAAACCGACGAGCCGCAATTCAAGTATGGCTTCAAGTGGTGGCTGTCCAAACGGCCGGATTCCACGGAGTACGTCTGGATGTGCCGCGGATTCGGCGGGCAGAACCTGCTGGTGTTTCCAAAGGAGGGTCTGATTGTGACCTTTACCGCTTGGGACATTCTCCCCAACTCGACCGGCAAGGAGCCTGTCCCGTCCGACTTTCTACCTGCCGTAAAAGACAAGACTTGCACAGGCGGCGTCCACTGATGCGGCTCGCGCATCCTTAGCGGCGCATTTCGGGTACTTTAGGTAGGAGCCTCCTGCTTCAGCAGGGGGGAGCTGAGCTTTAGCCCGGCGGGAAGGAGCTCCATCTCAAAATGGGCTTCAGCCCCGGTATTTCGCCAGCGCACGACGAAAAGCGAACGCTTCCCCCCGTCTCTCCTCTCTGGCCCAAATTCGGATCCGTATTTCTACGGATATACAATGGTCATCAAAATCTGCTACCGTGCCCTGTTTTACTATGACGATAAATAGTTCACTGACGGCAGCAGTCGCGGGCGCAACGCCCGAATATAGACCGTGGAGTTCCCTGCCCGCGCGTGGCTTCGAATCTTACGCAGTGATCGGGCGAATCCTAATAGCGAATCGGCGATTAGAAACACACCTAAACCCCTTCGCTTCAACAAATCGATCGCGTCTAATAGCGAATTTTCGCGTGTTTTTCCGGCCGCGGAACTGCCACGCACTTGCTCCGTGTACACGCGCCTCTAAATTGCCTACAATGATGGGCCTGCGAATGAATGGCTCAGACGAACGGACGATAAGATAACCATGAAACACACCATCACATTGATTCCCGGCGACGGGATTGGGCCGGAAGTTTCGAAAGCGGTGAAGCACATTCTCGCGGCGGCGGGCGTCGAGATCGAGTGGGAGGAAATTCCAGCGCGCTCGGAGGCGGAGCGGCGCGGCGTCGAGTTCATCAAGAGCGGCGTGGTCGAATCGATCCGCAAGAACCGCGTGGCGCTGAAAGGGCCGATGGAAACGGCGGTGGCCGGCGGCGCGCCGAGCATCAACGTCGGGCTGCGCCAGGCGCTCGAACTCTACGCGAACCTGCGGCCGGTGAAAAACCTTCAGGGAGTGAAATCGCGATTCAGCGAGGTGGACATCGTGCTGATTCGCGAGAATACCGAAGACCTCTACGCGGGACTCGAGCACACCGTGGTTCCGGGCGTGGTCGAGAGCCTGAAGATCATCACTGAGAAGGCTTCGACGCGCGTGGCGCGGTTCGCGTTTGAGTACGCGACGACGCATGGACGAAGGAAAATCCATGCGATTCACAAAGCGAACATCATGAAGCTCTCGGACGGGCTTTTCCTCACGTCCGTCCGAGCCGTGGCGAAGGAATTCCCGAACATCGAGTACAAGGAAATGATTATCGACAATGCCTGCATGCAAATGGTGCTCGATCCGCACCAGTTCGACATGCTGCTCCTGACCAATCTCTACGGCGACATCATGAGCGACCTCGCCGCGGGACTCGTTGGCGGGTTGGGCGTGGTCCCGAGCGGCAACATCGGCGTGGAAGCCTCGATCTTCGAGGCCGTGCACGGCACGGCCCCGGACATCGCCGGGAAAGGCATTGCAAACCCCACCGCGCTGCTGATGAGCGCGATCATGATGCTCGACCACATCGGCGAGGTCACGGCGGCGCGGCGCATCGAAGACGCGCTGCACTCCGTCTACCAGGACGGCAAGACGCTCACGCGCGACGTCGGCGGCACGGCCACCACCACGGAGTTCTCGGATGCCGTGACGCGCGCCCTGAAGTTCGATGCGAAGCCGCGCCACGTCGTTCCCAGCGCGTCAAAGGACTCGTCTTGGCTCAGGTAAACATTTGGCGCACGCCCATCGCCGCCGTAAGCGCAGCGCGGCCTACGCCAGCCCGCGTCGCGATCGGCGCAAATTTCGCCGCATCGGCGGTTGACTTCAAGCCTCGCGCTGTGAAGAATGAGGAAATAAGAAGTGAGAACGCAGGAGGAATCGGTGGCTGAGTTCCCGCTCGATATCGCGAAATTCGTGAACGGCGAAGTGGTAAAAGAATATCCGATATCGGAAGGCGACAACAAGAAACGCAAGCGCAAGCCGCACATCGTCGCGGTGATCAACGAGATGTGCACCGGCTGCGCGGGTTCGCCCGCGTGCGTGGACTACTGCCCCGTTGCCGAGTGCATGTTCTGGGAAGAAGACCCCGAGCATCCGCCGTTCGGCCACATCCTCGTCGATCCGATACTGTGCATCGGCTGCAAACTGTGCACCAGCAAAGGCCCCGACGGAACGTTCCTCGAAGGCTGCCCGTGGGACGCGATCGATCTGGTCCCGCTAGCGGAATTCGAAGCGAAATTCGGCGCGATGCCGTACTGAGCGCCGCCATGCAGCGAGCCACTTTCCCGCGTTAATTCCCTTCCCGGTCAATCCAAGAAAATCGAAGAAAAAAAGTACCGAAGAAAAGAAAACGGAGAAAAGAAAAAAGGCGGCAGAAACTTTCTGCCGCCTTCTTAGTGTTCGACCTTCGGGAGTCTGCGGCTCAGACCTGAGATCTGAGCCGCAGTTCCTAAGGCTTAGAAGTTGAGTTGCGCTTTCAATTGAATGATGCGCGGTGACGCGTCGCCGCCGAGGCCGGAACCGAGAATGCTCGTCGGGACGCTTGCCATGTTGAGAACCCTTCCGAAATGATTCGGGTCCGCGGCGTTTCCGTCGGGGAGCGCAAAATTCGGATGGTTGAAAAGGTTAAAGAACTGGAAGCCGATGCCGAGCTGGCCACGTTCCCAGCGGGGAATCTTCGTGTTCTTGACGATGGAGAAGTCGGTGTCAACGAAGTTCGCCCCGCGGAAGGCGTTGCGAAGCCCCGAGGTGAATCCCGTCTCCGCCCCTACGGCAAACTCGCTTGGAGTGAGGCAAGGAGTTGATCCGGGCAGGGCAGCAGGAGTCGCCGCCGCAGCCCCGCAGTTCGGAGTGGGGCCCCCGAGGAACTGGGGAATGATGATCGAGCCGTAACCTGACCCGGTGAGTGTCGAGGTCGCGGCCGAGTCAACCACCGTGTAAGGCAGCCCGCTGCGCGCGAAGACCGTACCGGACACCTGCCAACCGTCAACGACCGACGAGGAGCCATGACCGCGGAAAGCCCGGCGCACGGGCACTTCCCACACGTAGTTCGCGGTGAAGTTATGGCGCACGTCGTAGTCTTCCGGTCCATAGTTGCCACGGATGTTGTTCGGATTCTGCGGCGTGGCGATGCTGACAACTCCCGCGCCGTTGACGCCGAACGGAATTGCCGTTAAGCCGCCGTTCGAGGAAATGTCGAACGCGTGGCTCCACAGGTAGTTCGCGCTGAAAACGCCAGTCGACCAGCCCGTGAAGTGATGCTGGAAGTTAACATTGAGACCGTTGAAGTTGGAGACGCCGGCGCTTTCGAACTGCGTAGCCAAGTTGAAGCGAGGATCCGGCGCAGACGCTGGGAGACCGCCGAAAGTCACACCGTTGCACAAGCCGTTTCCCGATGTGGGGTCGCAGAAAGCGTTCAGCGAGTTGTTCTGGACGATTTCGTGAATCCCGTGATTTCCAACGTAGCCGAGTGTGAGAGACGACGTGGCACCAAGGGCCTGTTGAACTTCTAGATTCCACTTCTGATACTGCGGCACGTGCAAATTCCTGTCCGCCGTGACGATCGCAGGAGGCCTAAATCCAGGAACCGCCGCCTGAAGATCGGCGAGAGTGGCACCGTTGGCAAAGCCGCTGACGAAGGCTTGATTCGCCGCAGCTGCTGCCGCAAACAAGTTATTGGTTTCGCCGGGAGTGAGAGGAGCATTTACCGGGACGAAACCATTCAGGTTGGGAGTGTTTCCCGCGAATACGTCGGTGAGCACCCCGGGAATTGCGTCGTAAAAGATCCCGACGCCGCCGCGAACAACAAAACTGCGGGCGGTGCCGAACGGCTGCCAGGCAAACGATACGCGGGGTTCCCAAAGAACGGCCGGCGACGAGTACGCCTGGTGCACACCCGTCTTTATGGCCTGGTTGTAGGGGATGTCAGGATTGTGGTCGAGATTCAGGAAAGGAGCCACGGTAGTGGAGACACAATTGATCACACACACCGGGCTGGCATCGTGCTCCAAACGCAGAGCGAGAGTCAGAGTCAGATTGGACTTCACCCGCCATTGGTCCTGGACGTAACCGGCGAGTTGATAGAGCGCGACCGGTACGTCGGTCAAGTTGGTAAAGTTTTGCACAAGGTTGTTTCCGGACGGACTGTTCGGATCCAGGTTGCGTGCGGGATTGACTGCTCCGCCGTCGAAGAAATCCAGTAACGAGGCTTCGGTCACGAGGCCGCTGGTGAAGGGACCGAAGTCGTGGTCGCTGATATCGAAGCGGCGGAACTTGGCACCGAAGCTGACGGTGTGTTTTCCGAAGGATTTCGTGACGTCATCCGAAACCCCGTACTGCGTGACGACACGACCTTGCGGAATGTTGGCGTCGCCGAGTCCAAACAAGCCGCCGCCCATGTTAGATAAAGAGCCATCACCCAAGGCGACAGTCGTTGGGAACGCCGCGAGAGTGGCTGCGCGATTGGCGTTGTTGAAGAGAGCTGCATACCAGGCGAAGGACGCAATGAACTGATTCGAGAGAGTCGAATTGAAGACATGGGTCTCGTTCAACTGTCCCTGCCACTGAGGCTGATCGCTAACCTGATTAAACAGCGCGTTAATTGGATCGGTATAGCTGGCCTGGAAGCCGTGATCCTTCAGAATGCGCAGAAAAACCCGGTCGTTAGAGGTGAGGTTGTAGTCCACGCGTCCGGAGAACTGCTGTTCGTGGGTCAGGTTTGTGACCGACGACTGAAATTGCTGCGTGCAGTTGGTTACGCCAAATGGATTCGAATTCGCTACCCCATTGAGCGTATAGGTTGGGCAGGGGACCTGCGTGACGTTTCCGCTTTTCGGGAGAGCGCCGTTGTAGATATTGAAAATGTTCTGATAGAACGGCACGCTAGCTGTAAGTCCGCGGGCGGTAAGATTGGCGATTGCGGCCGTTTCGAAATCCGTCGTGGGAACGAAAGCGGCAGTCGCGGTCGGAAGCACGACGCGGAGACCTTCCGTATTGAAAAAGAAGAAGGCTTTGTCCTTGATGATGGGTCCGCCAAAGGAGCCGGCCCACTGATTGGCGTTCGAGAAGCCGCGATTCGCGCCTTGAGCCTTGAGGATCCAGTCGTTGGCGTTGAGCGCGCGGCCGTTCCAGTAGTAAATGGCGTTGCCGTGGAAATCGTTGCTGCCGGACTTTGTGACGTAGTTGATGTTGGCCCCGGCAAGTCCGCCGTATTGCGAGGAGTAGCCGTTCGTGACGACAGTGGCTTCCTGAATCTCGTTGGCTCCGAGGAGAAGATTCGTGGCGCCGGAGTTATTGAGGTTGAGGAACGGGTCGTTGTCGTCCATGCCGTTCAGGGTGAAAAGATTCGAAGTTGCGGGCGTGCCGAAGCTGGAGAAGTTGCCGAGGCCGCCGCTGGTATTCATCATGCTGCCGGGCGCCAATTGAGCGATGTAGCTCATATCGTTGCCGGGGTTGGGAGTTTCGGAAATCTGCTGCTGACTGATCGTGGCGCTTATATCGCCGTTGTCGGTCTGAATGAGCGGAGCCGCTTCGGTGACCGTCACGGTCGTGCTGGAGGTTGCGACGTTCATTTGAATATTTGCGGTCACGATCTGTCCTACGGTCACATCCGCGACGCGGGAGACCGACTGGAGACCCGGCGCCGAAGCAGTGATCGTATAGGTGCTGGGAGTTAACAGAAAGAACCTGTAAACGCCCTCCTTGTTCGCTTCCGAAGACTGCACGGATCCTTTTGAGTTGTCCTTTAGCGTGACTTTCGCCTGAGGGACGATGGCGCCTGACTGGTCGGTGATGATACCGGTGATGTCGCCGGTGGTTTGAGTCTGCGCTGAAAGCTGGGGGGCCGCGAGGACGGCCGCAAGCAGCAGTGCAAGGCTCAGGAAAAACCATTTTTTAAAATTCATCGAGTCGTTTCCTCCACGAGATTTACACATTTTCGTATCTTGCGTGCTCCCGCCGCAGGCACGCACTGCAACACTTCCAAGACTTTTGAAACTCCACGGCAGTGCAATGGCACGGCAGTGACCAAAGTGCGAAGGCTCAAAAGTAAAAGAAAGTTAGAGACTTAGAGTTCGAGGCGTCTGCCAGATCGCCGAGCTTTGGAAGGATGTTCGGAATGCCGTATATGGAGATTCGGACGAACAAGCACAATAATCGAAGTGGCGCGTGGATGAAGCGGCCTGCTCCGAATATTGGAATACGCCTACAAAAAGTGACCGCTGGTGAAAATGATGAAAACTTCGCGGGAAGACAAAGGCTCTTGCTGGGGCCACCCATCCTCCTTATGCGGCGGCACCTGTACCTTCGTTCCATGGTGAGTTGAACACCGACGCTTGCGCACAAGGCGGAGCCTTCTTTCCCTTGCGGCTACAATTTAAGGTGGCAAGGAGGCGCTATGGCCGACCCGGCGCTGTTCAAAAAAATCTATCGAATCTTTTCGTGGGTAACACTGGCGAGCCTGTTGCTGACGATTGGCCTGGTGCTCCGGAAGTCGCCGCCGCCGCAAATTCCAAACGATCCGAATGCCGCGGCTCGAGCCGAGCAAAAGTTTGAAGCGGCCGACGCTACCAGAGCTTCGGGACTGCCCGCGCAGGTGCAGTTGGATCGCAACGAATTGAATTCGTACCTCGCTCAAAACTTGCAGATGCAAAACCCAACGGCGGGCACGCTGCCAAATTCCTCATCGCCCGCTGCGAATCCTCCGCGAGTGAACGCCACGCCCGCCAGCGACCCTACAGCCGGGATCGGTGGAAGCGATCAGCCAACGCTCGATCAGGTGCAATCGTCGGTGAAGGATTTTAAGATCGACATGGATGGCGACCTGGTGAAGGCATACGTCATATTCGATTTTCACGGAAAGGACATGTCACTCGAGCTCGACGGGCACTTGCGCGCGGAGAATGGCTACATGCGATTTGACCCTGTGAGCGGAATGCTGGGTTCCCTTCCCTTGCCGCAGTCGACGCTGAATGCGGCTGTGGAGCGGCTGATGTCGTCGCCAGAGAATCGCGAGAAGCTGAGACTGCCTAACGACATCAGCGATATTCAAATCGTGAACGGTCAGGCGCAAGTTACGTACAAATAGCGAGTACGGAGAAAACGAAGATGACGGGCTTGGTGCTCAGAGGCTTCCCAGCGCAAAAGCGCACGACCAAAAGCGCAGCTTTTCCGGAGCGCTGACGCGCTCCTCCCCCGCATAAATGCGGGGGCTCCCACCGAACCTCAAAGGCGAAGATGGCGGGCTGAAGAGTCTGTCTGAGAACTCGAAACTCGCGACCTCAGCGGCTGAAGCCGCACTGATTGAGCTCCGGTACGGCACGGCTGAAGCCGTGCCCTGACCTAAAAGACCGGTTCCCGTGCATAGTCTTTAGCCCAGTGATTTCTCCAGCGCTAAAGCGCAGGACCAGGGACGATGCTTTTAACGGAGCGCTGAAGCGCTCCTCCCCCGCATAAATGCGGGGGCTCCCACCGAACCTCAAAGGCGAAGATGGCGGGCTGAAGCCTTCCGCTACAAAAGCGTTCATTCACGAAACCATCGCTCAGATACTCCCCGGTTGATCGAAATATACTTCCCTAATTGAACATGACCGACATATGGACCCGGACCTACTGCGTCGGCGTGCGATCGCGGATGGCGCGGGCGGTGGCTTGCGCTTGCTGCGGGATTTGCGGGGACATCCCGTCAGCGCCGCGGATGTAGCGATTTACGTCGGGTAGATCTTCCGGGCGGCCGATTATGTGGAGTGCGCGCAGAGCTTCCCAAACCATGTTTTCGCTGGGAGCGAGCGATGCGATGGGCTGACCCTGCGCGACTTGCGCGCCGTTTTGTACCAACCAGCGCTGGAGCGTCCCCGGGACAAGGGCACGGGCCTCGGTGCTGGCGCGGCCGCCAGCGTCTACGTGACCCAGCATTGTGCCGGGATTCACCACGTCGCCGATCTTGAGGCGCTGGCGAAGAATGCCGGTGGAGGGAGATGGCATCTCGTAGGGGCGGAGCATGGCGACGATTTCGTCGTGGCCGGCGTCGTCGTTGAAGCGGACGAGGGAGAGAGCGGCGTTGCGGCGCACCATTGCTTGGGGATCCGCGAGAAGTTTTTTAAGGGCTTCGTGAAATTCCGCCGAGGTATTGTCCTGGCCCATGACCCAGGCATCGGTGAGGCGGATTTCGTCGACGGGATTCGCTGAGAGTGCGACCAATTGCGGATACCATTTGTGAACTGAAGGGTCGCGGACTTCGATGCGCGTTTCAATTTGCGTCAGCGCGTGCTGAATTTCGCGGGGATGCGCGCGGTCGGCTAGGGCTTTATCGAGCTGCGTGTCGGTGAGAGGACGGCCGAACCAGGTGGCGTTCCAGAAGAGGAACGGCATGAGGACGAAGAGCAGGGCCAGGCCTACGACGACGTAGGTCCACCGGCCGCCGAAGGAGGCGGGAGTTTTTGCTTCGGTGGTCATGCGCGAAATAGATTACAGGGGTGGTTGGGGGGTGACAAGCGGCGAGTAGCTGAGGCTTGAATCGGCGATCCAATCGACTTCGGGTGCCAAGCATCTGCGGTTGAGATCTTTCGCCGACCCTGGTCGGGTCGGCTCAAGATGACAGCGCCTTTTTTGGGGCCGCGCCGGACGAGGAACGATGACAGCGCTTTTTCTTGGAGCGCCGGGCCGGATGACGATGACAACAGATTAACTTCGGGGGATGCGGCGCGCGCACTAATCGAGCAGGATGACGGCGCGTCTCAAGCGGGGGCGCCGATGGGAGTGTAGGCGATGTAGAGCAGCCAATAGATTATTACGCCTGTGACGGAGACGTAGAGCCAGAGAGGGAACGTCCAGCGGGCGATGGCGCGATGGCGGTCGAATTTTTCGCGCAGGGCGCGGGAAAGCGTGATGATGACCATCGGAACGATCACTACCGCGAGAATTGTGTGCGTGGTCAGGAGCGTGAAATATACGGGGCGAATCCAGCCCTGACCACCGAAGCGGATGATTCCGGCGTGCAGGTGAAAGTAAACGTAGCACGCGAGAAAAACCGTGGAGCAGCAAAACGCGGCGAGCATGCAGATTTTGTGCGGGAACATTTTGCCACGCCGGATGAACGAATAGCCGGCGACGAGAAATATGCCGGACGTTCCATTTAGCGTGGCGTTTACCTCGGGAAGAGCCGAGAGCGGAAGAAGTGGCATTGCTTGAGCGTCGCGCTACCGGGCGGCGACTACTTGCCTTGCACCGTGGGCGGCGGAACTGCGTGCTTCGGCGCAGGAGCAGATGCGGCCGCAGCGGGAGAGGTTGGTGCGACGGAGGCAGGAGCGGCTGGCTTCGCAGGCGCCGATGTGGTTTCGACTTTCGCCTTCCCGAACTTCGGAAGCAGGCCCGCAGTGTGGAGAACCATGAGAAGCATCAGTGTGAAAATACCCGCCGTCATGAGGCAAACGCCAATCAACATGATGCCGTCGATGCCGCTGGTGAGGAGGCCGCTCGCAACGTCCCAGATGATGCCTACCACGGATAGCAGAATAAAGAGCAGGCAAATCCCGGCGACGTCAAGCCAGCTTCCCTTGGACGCCATTCGCAATTCCCTCCCGGCGGCCGCGGTCATCGGCCTACCTTGTCGAAGATCATCAGGACAAGTAAAAGCGGAACGTGCGCGACGGTGGCGTGCATCAGCCACTTGGCGCGGGCGTTGGTGCGCGAGCGGTTGGCCCACAGAGAAACTTGCAGCAGGAGCATGCCGAGGATGAGCGCGCCGGTGAAGTAGCGCATGCCGGACATGCCGATAACCGACGGCAGGAGGCTTACAGGAACGAGAATTGCGCTGGTAGCGACGATCTGGCCAAAGGTAGCGTCACCTGTGGGATCGACTACCGGCAACATGCGGATGCCGGCGCGAGCGTAGTCTTCGCGGTACATCCAGGCGATGGCGAAGAAATGCGGGAACTGCCAGAAAAACAAGATGGCGAAGAGAATCCACGCGCCTGCTGAAAGCTGGCCGCGCGCGGCTGCCCAGCCGATCAGGGGCGGCAATGCGCCGGGCAGAGCGCCCACGGCCGTGGCGAGCGTGGTGCGAGTCTTCAGGGGCGTGTAGAGGCCGAGATAAAAAACGCACGTAGCTAGGGCGAGAAGGGCTGAAAGGGCGTTCACGGCAACGGCAAGCCACGCGGCGCCGATGATTACCAGAGATACGCCGAAGCGGAGAACATCCGCAGGCTGAAGGGTGCCCAGCGGGAGCGGACGGGAGGCGGTGCGGCGCATTAGGGCGTCCATATCGCGCTCGATATATTGATTGAGGGCGGCGGTGCCCGCGCCGACCAGCGTGGTGCCCAGGAGAGTGTGTGCGAGGAGCGCCCAATCGAGCGCGGTGCGGGAGCCGAGATAGAAACCGGCTACCGTGGTGATTACGACCAGGAAAGTTACGTCGGGCTTGGTGAGAACGACGTAGGCCCAGGGTTTCTCGAAGTCGATGGCGTGGGCGCGAAGTGTGGTCATGGCTCGATGGTCGTTTTTACGGCGTTGGCGAATGCGATTGCGATTGAATTGCTCGCGAGGCGGCTGCTGCGGCCGCGTGCGAACGAACTAGCCGGAAGCAGCATAGGGTGAGAAGCACGCTGGACGCAAGTACAAGTGCGCCGACGAGGACGTGGGCGACCGTGAGGATTACGTAGGACATGGTCGGCTGAACTTCTTCGATGGCTTTTGCTACTGCCCAGTACGCAGCAATGCCTAGGAGAATCTGCGTACCGAACGTGGCGTGAAGGAGAATGGTGGCGCGTCGAACTTGAGGCACGGTTCCTAGGCGTTCCTTGGCGGCGCGGGCCGTCCAGACCACGAAAAATGTGACGACAGCGGCGCCGAGTAAGTGCGGAAGGATCCCGAAAGCGCCGTGGCGGAAGCCGGCTCCGAGAATGAGTTGAATGAAGATGGCTAGGGTGGCCCAAAGCGCGAGGGAGCGCATGGGTGGGGAGCCAGCGTCATCGAGCGGGCGAATTTCTATGTGGCTCCAGGGGCTGGTGTAGAAGGCGAGCGCTACCGTGGTGATGAAGAAAATCTGCGCTACTGTGGCGTGGATTGTCGCAACGATTGGAGGGTGACCGAAGAGCACTCGAAGAGCGCCTAGGAGAGCTTGGACGACTACTAGAGCGAGTGCGGTCCAACCGAGGCGGCGCACGAAGCTGCGATTCTCGGTGCGCGCGAGCCAGACGGCGAGAATCAGGGTGAGAACGGCAACGGCGCCTGCTACCACGCGATGCGCGAATTCGTAACGTATTCCGCCTACCAGCGGCGGGATAATTTTGCCGTATGCGAGCGGCCAATCGGGGACGGAGTCTGCGGCGTCGTTGCTGGTTACGAGCGCACCTGCCATTAGAAGCAGGACGGTGACGCCGGACGTGAGAATTGCGAAGCGATGAACGGCGGTGGAGTTTTGGATGTGCGCGTTCGACATTTTGAAGGCGGACCCCTTCCCGCGAACAACTCTTGCGAGAATTTGGGGCGGGAGCGGGCGGCGAGCACTTTGCCCGCCGCAGCGTCCCGTCCCAAAACCCAATTGCGCGAGAACAGGCTCGGGAGCCTGTCCTGTTAATTAATCGCCGGAAGCGTTGGCCTTGAAGGTGAAGCTGACCGGCTTCGATTCCTTCGCGCCGATGGTCACCGTCTGTTCGACCGCTCCGTACTTTTCCTGCCACGCTTCGATCGTGTAAGTCCCGGGCGGCAGACCCTTCAATTCGAACTTGCCATCTTTCGTGGTGACCGCGTAGTAGGGATGCTTGAAGACGAAGATGTAGCTCTTCATCCACGGGTGGACATTGCACTTCACGGGAATGGCGAGCTCAGCGCGGGCGAAGCTTTGTTCGATGGGAGTGGCTCCGGGAGGCTGCGACTGGTTCCATTCGCGGTTGTCCTTGGGCGTCGGGTGGATGTTGTGCGTGGTCTGGTCGTCGTTCTTCACGGAGATCGTTTGACCGGCCATCAATGCGATGACGTGCGGGTCATACATGCAGCCCTTCTGGTCGAGAGTGACGGCGTCTTTCGGCGCGTCGAACGTATACTCGGGGCCAATGCCACTTTTTACGAAGATGACCACGTTTGCGAGAGAGCCTTTATCGCCCGTGACAACTTCCGGTGGAACGATGGGCGAAGAGTGCGCTTTCGCGCAATAAGGCTCGGCGCTCATATTGATGGGGCGTGCTGTGGGCGGGGCGCCGTCCAAATTGACTGTTCCGGTGATGGAGCCGGCGGTTGAGGGATCGACCGTTTTTGCCGAGGTTGGAGCCGCGGGCGCGGGCTGCGACGTGGATTCACTTTTCGAACCACCGCAACCAACGATGGCGATTGCCAGCAGTGCTGCGAACGAGAGATACAACAACTTGATCTTCATATAGTGCCCTTTCCTCCTAATCAAAACAGGTTATTTTAGCAATTCTTGAGGAACTTGCGGCGCAGTATTTTTGTCCGCGCGCGGCCACACCGGACCCAGGTACAGCAGCGTAACAGCCGGAAACCACCCGGAGAAGCCGCGCTTTATTTCGCGCCAGGAGTTCCGGGCGATTTGTTGCCTGCAGCGGCACCCGAAGGTGTGCGTCCGAGCAGCGAGCCCTGCTCCTGCGGCGTGAGCGAGAACATGTATCGCACGAGCAGATCAGCCTGGTCGCCGTGATATTGCTGGAGCGCGGCAGGCTCCGGGCCCGAGAACACCCAGCGATCGCCATCCCTGTGGAACAATCCCGAGGGCATGGCGGTGCCGGGGATAATCTTCGCGGGATCGGTTATCCATCGGGCAGTCCAAGCCGGCTGGAGGCGTTCATGCGCGAGCAGGAAATTCGGCGCCGAAGCGGTCTTGTCGTGGGCAGCGTTGCCCGTCATATGACATTTCAAGCAAGGAGCGGCTGGGCTCGTGAATAGGCTGCGTGCCATGGAGCGCTCGGCTTCGGTGAGCGGCTCGATCTTCGGAGGGATGAACGGGTCCGGCTGCGACGACATTGCGGCGAAGAAGAGCACCAGCTTGCGAATCTCGTCGTCCGAGAGATAGAACGTCGGCATGCGGGCTTGCAAGTATTGCCGGACGCCGTTGCGGTTCGTGTCCGTGGCGCTTTGCGCTGGGTTCGCCAGGAACTGGCGCAACCATTCCGGATTTACGCGCGCACCTTCCGTCGTGAGCACAGGCGGCAAGTTAGCGTGGTTCTCGCCCTGATACGCGGGCAAATCCATCAAAATGGAGCGCTGGCCGATGCCGATTTGGTGGCAGCCGATGCAGTTGTACTTCGTGGCGATCCACCAGCCTTCCTGAACGTAGCGGCGGCGGTCGGCCGGCTTGTACATATACTCGGGTGGAAGCGTGGGATCGGTGCTGCCAAGAAGCATCGTGACGAGGGCTTCGCGCTCGTCGTTCGATTGCAAATTCGGCTTGGGCATCCGCAGGGCATCCATCGGATTCACGTGGTACTTGCCCTGATCGTAGAGCGCGGGATTGCTCAGTTTTTCCTCGAAAAAACCCTTCGAGTCGTACCAGACAGTTTGCTTGCCTTCGCGCATGGCAGGCTTGCCGTCCGGCTGAATGCCGCGCTTGGCGTCTTCGGTCCAGAGGGCGAAATCGAGACGCTCGATGGGCTTCGAGCCTTCGTTGGTCAGCTCGGTGCCGATGCGGCCTTCGTCTTCGAATCCTGAGAGTTCGTGGCAGCCAGCGCAACCGTAGTGGCGCACGAGATCCTTCCCCGTATCTTTTAGCTTGGGATCATCCATGAAGCTCGCGTCGGCATAGCTGGCATCGGAGTGCTTTTGCGTCACGAGATAGCTCGCGACGTCGCGGGCGTCGTCCATCGAGAGACGCAGACTCGGCATCACAGTGGGCTGTTGAACGACCAACTCGTGGCCATCATTCGGGCAGCGCGAGTGATCCAGATCGAAGACGAACGGCAGATTGTGTTTCGCATAGTCTTCAGGCCCCAGATCGCGTTTCTCGTAGGGGCAATAGGGGCGTGTGCGCTGGCGCGGGTTGTGGACCCAGCGGACGATGTAATCATAATTGTCTTTTTCGCCGACGCGACTGAGGTTCGCTGCGAAAACCCCTCCGACTTTGTTCGCATCCTCGCCCATCGAATGGCACGCCATGCAACCACGTCGTTCGAACAGCTCCTTGCCGTGAGCTCCATTCCCAGGAGCTTGGTGTTCGGGCGCGGGACCGATCAATGCACTCTGCCAGACGTATGCAGCAATCGCCTTGATCTCGTCGTCGGACAATCGGAATTGCGGCATCTTCGTTGTAGGACGGAAATCGTGGGTGTGGCCGATCCAGTAAGGAATCCATTCCTTGCGCAGCTTCAAGCGCGCGTCCTTCAGATCCGGTCCGACCTTCTTGATTTCCTGGAGGAGATTGTGGCTGCGCTCCTCGAGCGATTCTCGCTGCGCATCGATGCGGCTGACCGCGACAGTGAGATTCGTCGCCTGGGTATAGTAGGCATTGGCCGCGGCATTGTCGGGAGCGGTGTCGCCCAGTTTTTGAATGCGCGGGATGTCCAACTCGTCGTCCGATTTTGATTTCGCGAGCTGAAGAATCGTCTGGCGGGCGTTGACGAGTTCCTCGTCCTGATTGTCGAAACCCTGGAAGCGGTGGCAACCGACGCAGCCGTAATGGCGATAGAGCTGTTTGCCTTCATTGAGCACCGGCGCGTGCTCGGTGACCATATCTCCCGCGTGGCACTGCTGACAACCTGCGTTGTAATTCTCCGGATAGTAGAGCGGCCAGAGCCAGTGCTCGTAGCGACCGTGACCCCGCCTTACAGAATCGATGGCGCGCCCATTGCCTCCATGGCAGGGAGAACATCCGAATCTTTCGAGCGGGTGAGCTTTGATCAAATCGAGGTCTGGGTGGCTCGTGAACGGCGCGTCGTTGCTCTTCGCCATTCCGAGGTCGGCTTTCGTCAGCGTCACCTGAGTAGGCACGTAAACCGGATCGGTGCCGACGTGGCACGATTCGCAACGATCCACCAGGCCCGCACCGCCAAGATTGTTGATCGACGCTCCCGGAGGATTCACGTTGATCTGAATGATGCGCTGATCGAAACCCTGCATGCTGTGAAGCAAGCCTTCGAGCGATGCAGAGCTGAGTCCGGGCAAATGATCGGAGACGTATTTTGTAAGCTCGATCTGGGCATCTTTGGCGGGCTTGTCGATTTCGCCGCGCTTGGCCACTAAAGCGGCGCGCTCGGCCATGATATTGGTAAACGCGTCGTTTAGCTCGTCGGCGGTGAAAAGCTTGTTCTTCTGGACTTTTCCTTCAGCGATGGGCCAATCCACTTCCCAGGTGCTCTTCCTGCCTTCTTCGAGTGCTTTCAGCGCTTTGGCCTTTCCGCTCTTATCGGTGGCGGGCGTCACTTCGTATTCGTAGGTGAGGTGGCCGACCTTGCCACGAGCGTCCTTGAACGCGTCGCCTATCGCGATACGCTGCTCGTCGAGCAGAGCGATGCGCTTAGCGATTTCATCGTCCTGAGCTTTTGCAGTCTGCGTGAGATCGTTAACTTTGGCTGAGAGCGTCTTGTACTCAGGGGAAGAATAAACTGCATTCTCGTCGCTCTTTTCTTTCGATACGGCCTTTTGCAAGTAGTTCGAATATGCGCTCGCAAAATGACTTTGATAGGTGCGCCACGGGCGCAAGCCGTAGACCTCGTCGTAAAACGACCAGGCCACCGTCAGAATGAGGAGCACGGACGAGATCAGAAGCGGAAACACGAACGACCGGGTGGTGATCGGGTCGTCCGGCGGAATCGTCGTCTGCGGCGCTGGAGGCGGAGTTTCAGGCACCCAGGACCTCCTCGAAACGACGCACGCGCGAAAATTCGTATGCGGCAGCTAGATGCTGAACCAAGGCGTCACCCAGATGTATTTAATATTGAGAAGCAGGCGCATCAGAATCTTGATCGGAAGCGAAAGCATCAGGATCAGGAATACGTACATCGTGACGAGCTGAACCAGACTCATGCGTTTGTAAATCTTGCGGCTGAACTCGGTCCGGACGCAGATCCAGTGGACGATAAACGCTGCCACGACGAAAAATATGGCAATCGGGAAGAACCCGAAAATTACGCGCGACCAGATCACCGCATGGTCCTGCGGCATGTGGAATATCGCGCTCAGCCAGGAACCGTTGATATGAAACAGCGTAAACGGGAATACCTGGTCGAGGTTCTTATTCACCGTGTATTCGACACGTTCAGCGTCCCACGTCATGCCCGGCCAAAACCACATCCAGCCAGGACCTCGAATAAATGTGCCGATGGAAATCATGCCGACCCACAGAACGATGAAGCCGAACAGGAACGTCCAAATGGAAAAGCGCCGCTGCCTGTAAGTGTAGTAGCCATTACCGAGCGGATTGGAATCGATGTACGGCACAACCATCAGGCCGACGATGACCAACGTCGGCATGACCACGCCCGCGATCCAGGGATCGAAATAGACCAGCATTTCCTGCAAACCGAGGAAATACCAGGGCGCTTTTGCAGGATTCATGGTGACGTTCGGGTTTGACGGCTCTTCGAGCGGCGCGTTCAGCGTGAGCGACCAGACCATCAGCAGGACGGTGACGATAATGGCCACGAGGAATTCCATACGCATGAGGTAGGGCCAGGTGTGGACTTCACGCTCCCATTTCGGATCCCACTCCTGAGTCTTGCGATATTTGGTTTTTGCGAGGGCAGCGTCGCCTTCGAGAACCGCGATCAGTCGATCGTTCGCGACAGCCTGCCGGAGGGCGTACCACAAATAAAATGGAACGAGAAATAGCATGGCGACGATCGGCACGTTGTCCGGCGCCGACGCCACTTCCCAAATTTGATGCCAATCACCGCCCATTGAACAATTCCCTCAGGGGCGAAAGCCCCGACTGCGCACTTCTACGCGAGCAGACTCAAAACTTATCCCATTCCACTGGGTCTCAAGACGACGGGACGCGGACTTCTCTCTTCCTTAATCTCCGATTCAAGCATCACGGGCGCGGGGCCGGAGATGCCTCCATCTTTTCGGACGCGCCAGAAATGCACGCCCATAAAAATAGCGACGATTAACGGAATCGCGATGCAATGCCAGATATAGGCGCGCAAGAGCGCGTTCGCGTCCACGATTGAGCCGCCTAAAAGCGCAAATCGGACGTCATTATACGGCGTCATGCCTAATTGGGGACCGCCGGGGCCTTCGTTACCTAACAACGGTGTGGCGCGCGCCATGTTGGTGCCGACGGTGACGGCCCAGAAGCCGAGCTGATCATCCGGGAGCAAGTAACCCGTGAACGATAGCAGAAGTGTGAGCACCATCAGCAACACGCCGACGCACCAGTTGAACTCGCGCGGCCGTTTGTAGGAACCGGTCATGAACACGCGGAACATGTGCAGCCAGACGGCAATAATCATCAGGTGCGCGGCCCAGCGGTGCATGTTGCGGAGAAGCTTGCCGAATGGAACGTCGTTTTCGAGATACAGAATGTCGCGGAACGCTTGGACCTTTGTGGGATGGTAATAAAACATTAGTAGGACGCCGGTGAACGTGAGCACGATAAACAGATAAAACGTGATGCCGCCCATGCCCCATGTGAAATTGTACTTGGTGGCATCGCGATTTACTTTCGCCGGGTGAAGATGGAAGAAGACGTTCGAGAGAACGCTCAGCGCACGATTGCGCGGCTCTTCATCGTGCTTGACGCGGAAGATGGAACGATAGAGCTGAGTTTTCTCCGGTTCCTTCAGCTCCACCATCTGCTGCTTGGATTTCTCTTCGAGCGTTTTGCGAAGCGCGGCAGCCGATTCCTTCGCTTTATCCAGAACGCCGGTTTTATTGTTGCTGCCGTTCTCTTCAGGCATTCATCCAGCTCCCAAGGCCAACCACTTGCCTAGCGATTAAACGTTTAAGAATGCTCCTGGATCGTTGAAATGATTCGTTCCGGCGCGCGGATCGTTTACGTAGAGCCGACTGGTATCGACGATGATCTTGCCAGTGGGATCGAGTTGAATGAACGCGCGATCCATAGGGCGCGGCGCCGGGCCTTCGAAATTCACCCCCTCACCGTCGTAACCGCTGCCGTGGCACGGGCACTTGAACTTGTTTTCCGCACTTTTCCATTCCGGCGTGCATCCCAGGTGAGTGCAGCGTGCGAAGATGACGAAGACGCGGTCCGGCTCGCGGACCACCCAGACGCGATTGGTCATGAGGAAGCGCTGGTCGATGCCGAGCGCGAAATCGGAAGGAAAGCCGATATTGAAGACAGTGTTTGGCTCGTAAAGGACGCGCGGAAAGAAAAACCGCAGAAACATCAGGAAATTGACGCCGAGATAGCCCCAGATACACGCCCAAACGATGCGGCGGCGGGTGAGATTGACTTCCTTTTGGACTACTTTTGCGTCCGGCACGCCGGACGCTTCTGCGACCTTCCCTGCGGAGGTTTCTGGCATAGGCCGGTTTAAGTGCTGCGATCGACTCCTGAAACATAGAATCTATAAATTCTTGCACAACAAACAGAGTTTTATATGACGTGGGAAACGCGGTGTCAAGAAGGAAGTGGCTGTTGGTGAGTACCGGCAGTCCGTGGTTGCGCGCCAGCCGCGCGCAGCGCCTCTTCTTGATATGCAAACCGCTACGCGAAAGAGGCAACGCCCGCGCGCACACCTACCGAGCGCAGAACGAGGTCGGCGAGTGCGCGAATCAGCAGCGGCGAATCGTTCAGCGCCGGCATCATGTGAAAATCGAGCATTCCGAGCGATTCGGCCTGCTCGCGCGCTTCGATGTTGATTTCGTGCAGCGTCTCGATATGCTCGGTGAGGAAGGAAATCGGGATTATCAGGACGCGCTTGATGCCGCTGGCGGCCATGCCCGTCAGCATATTGGGCAGCGAAGGCTGTAGCCACTTTTGAGGACCAACGCGGCTTTGGTAGCAGAGGACGTGTGGGTTCGGCCACGCGCCGAGTTCGAGGACCAGCTTCACGGTTTCGTCGATCTGCTTCGGATATGGATCGCCCTTTTCGACGATGGACAGCGGCAGCCCGTGCGCGCTGAAAACGAGGTGGACCTCGTGGGGGCGAGGTACTCCGACGAGCACGCTGTTGATGCGGTCGACGACGGCCGCGATATAGTCTGGGTGATCGTAGAAGTGGTCGATCAAATGTACCGGCACGTTGGGCTTGAACTGGCGATTCCATTCCTTGAGGCTGCTGCCCGTGGTGGCAAAAGAATAATGGGGATAGAGCGGCAGAAGGACGAGTTCGTCGTAGGGCGCGCTTTCGAGCGCGGCTATGGCTTCTTTCGTATCGGGACGCCAGTAGCGCATCGCGACGACCGCGCGCACCGGAACGTGCGGACGCAGTGCCAGCTCGAGCGCCCTGCCCTGCGCTTCAGTGAGTCTGCGGATCGGCGAGCCGCCGCCGATTTCAGCGTAGTGTTGCGCGACCACCTTCGATCGGCGTGTGGAAATCAGCTTCGCAAGCGGCTTGCGCGCCAGAAACGCTCCGGGGAAATTGATGATGTCGGGATCGCAAAACAAATTGTAAAGGAAGGGTTCGACGGCGGCTTGCTTTTCCGGACCACCAAGCTGAAATAGGACGACTGCAATCCTTCGCGATTCCTGCATTGCTCACCACCTGAGCAGAGTCTAGCTTGTTGAGGACTAACGAACAATTCAAAATACGGCTCGCGCGGAAGCCGCGAAGAGCCGTCGGGCGTGGCTACCCTTCGCGCAATTGTTGCTTGAGACGGTCGATCTCCTCATGCAAGCGGTTGACGCGGCGCGCGACAGAGACTTCGTAGATGAAAAACACGGCCCAGACCATCATCCAGGCGGCGAAGAGGAATTCGAAATTTTTCATGACCGGCCCTTTTCACGCATGAATTGTGCATCAGAACTTCGCGATTCCACTTCGTGTCGCAACTCCTCAAATTCGAAGCGCAGGCGTTCGAGACGATATCGGTCAATCAGGACCAGAATCATCACACCAAATCCCGCTATTACGCAAAGCAGTAAAACCAACTTCATCGTGGGAGCCAGGCCCGAATTCTCGCCTCCGAAAATGACTGGTTGCGGGTGCTGCGTTCGCCAAAGGCGGTTGGACATGTAAACGAGCGGTACATCGAGGAATGCGAAAACGCCGAAGATGGCGGAAAGCGTCGCCTTACGCTCGGGCTCTTCGAGAAGGCCACGCAGCAGGAGATAAGCGATGTAGAGCAGCCAGAGGATGAACGTGGTGGTAAGGCGCGCGTCCCACGTCCACCAGATGCCCCACACTGGCCGCGCCCAGAGCGGACCGGTGATTAATCCGATCGTGCAACAGGCCACGCCCACTTCCGCGCCGGCGACGCCGAGCCAATCCCACTTCGGTTGGCGCGTGGTGAGATACGCTACGTTTGCAACGAATGCGATGGAGAAGGCGCTGAAGCAGGTGATCCAGCTCGGCAGATGAAAATAAAAGATGCGCTGGATTTCGTGCATCGTTTTCTCGTCCGGCGCGATGAAGAGCGCGGCATATCCCGCGAAGAAAATCAGCGCCGCCACGATTACGGTGCCAGCAATTCGGCCGGTCATTGAACGCAACGCGTTATTCCTCCACCAGGTAATCGCACAACAACCAGGAAGCCGTCAGGAACACGATATCAAAACCCGCGAGGAATGCGACCCAGGTGCGGTCGAGCGCGGGATCCTCCGTCAAAAGCGATGCTGTCGCCTCGACTGCCGCGATCAGCAGCGGGGCAAGAATCGGGAGCAACAGTAACGGCAACAGCAGCTCGCGCATGCGCGCGTGCGCCGAAATTGCTGAAAACACCGTGCCCGTAATCACCAGGCCGCTGGTACCAAGCACGAGCACCAGTATGAGGCGCCACACCACGCCCGTAAGCGAAACGTTGTACAGAACCGCGAACACCGGAACCAGCACCACCTCCGCCAGCGACATGA
>Ga0185299_10003265_pt1 | contig 22116 bp, 19 predicted proteins | sample PaiPotPPA55metaG_FD_128002 | JGI IMG/M metagenome (GOLD analysis project Ga0185299, IMG submission 128002) | Iron sulfur acid spring bacterial and archeal communities from Banff, Canada, to study Microbial Dark Matter (Phase II) - Paint Pots PPA... ... | reverse complement strand
GATATGTTCCAGGAGTCGCTGCGGCTGAACGAAAAGAAAGGCGGCGCCGACGATCCCACCGTGCATTACCATCTGGGACTCGCTTATCAAAAAGCGAACCAGCCAGCACAGGCCCGCCAGCAGTTGGAACGTGCATTGAAGATCAGTCCCAATAACAGTGACGCGAGGAAGGCGCTGTCGGAGCTGCACGGCTAAGTGGGGCAACATTCGTTTTGTGTGACCGTCTGAGATCGCGGGTGGCACACCCTTCGATCTTTGAAGGGTGGGATTCCGCAATGCCCACCCTTTGTAAAAAGATGGACCCAGCGCTCGGTCCTACGGGCAAGGGAAAAAACGTCGGGTTCGAAATATGTGGTGCCCGCCCGCCGAAAATCGCGGCGGATGGGGAAGTCTCAGTTGCGGTTGCAGCAAAGCTGCTCCAGCACCCACGTGCTTCACCGTGACCGGCCGCTGCGGGCCGTAGGTTATCGCGGGACGGCGCGCAGCTGGATGGGTATTTTGCACAGTGACCTCGCCACTGGGGCCAGCTCCCTCTCCCTCTCTTTCTAAGCCAATTATGAGTTTTTCTGTGGACTGCGGCCTCGGACTCGGCCCAAGATAAGGCAGCAGCCTACAAGAGATGCATTCCGCACCCAAGATGAATCTTGTCTTTGAATCTTGTCTTGGTTACAAAAGCCGAACTTGGTTACGAAAGCAGAACAAGGACGAAAACCTGATGAACGACTTTCGCGCTCAGTCGGCCGGGATAGTATGAGTCGCATCTTCCGGCTGAGGCCGGCGCGGTCCGCGGTTGGAGGGCAGGCCGGCGTCGCGGATTTTGTAGAGCAAGGCGCGATAACTAATGTTGAGTGCGCGGGCCGCCTGTTTTCGGTTCCAGTGATGGTGCTGCAGAACTTTCAGGATGATCTTGCGCTCGAGTTCATGCACTGCCTGGCGCGTGATTTTTTTCAGCGAGATTGGTCCGTCAACAGAAATGTCGGCGCTGAAAAAGTCCGGCGACTGTGGGCGCAGATCCACGGAGATCGATTCTTCGGTGCCCAGAATCACATAGCGCTTCATCAGATTTTCCAGCTCGCGAACGTTGCCCGGCCAATGATATTTCTTGAGCGCACTCATTAATTCAGCGGAAGGCGAGCCGGCGCGTGAGTTGAACTTCCGGTTGTAGTATTCGATGAAGTAGCTGACCAGTTGCGGAATGTCACCCGCGCGCTCGCGTAACGCCGGCATATGCAGGTTCACGACGTTGATCCGGTAAAACAAGTCGGCGCGGAAGTTTCCGTTGACGATTTCCTCTTCCAGTTTTCGATTGGTGGCGCAGACCACGCGAACTTCCACTTTCTTATCTTCCTGCGCCCCGATGCGGCAGAACTGGCCGTCCTGCAGCAATTGCAGCAGCTTCGACTGCAGAGCCATGTCAAGCTCTGAAATCTCATCGAGGAACAGCGTGCCCCGATGCGCCATCTCGACGCGGCCAGGTTTGGTGCCGTAGGCGCCGGTGAAGGCTCCTTTTTCGTAGCCGAATAATTCGCTCTCCAGTAGTGTGCCGGGAATAGCCGGGCAGTTCACCTTCACCCAGGGACCCGTCTTCCACGGCGAAGCGCTGTGGATCATACGCGCAATGATGTCTTTGCCCGTGCCGCTCTCTCCGTTGATCAGCACAGGAACGTTTGCGGCGGCGATTTTGGCGAGCCGTTCGCGTAGAGCGCGCATGGCCTCACTGGCGCCGAAAACGATAGAGTCGGGTGGCATCTCGCCGAGAGGCTGGATCAACGAACTGACTGGATTTGAGGTGCTCATAATTGTCCGCGCATCCGCGTCACGCGGGTTATGGTCTGCTGTGCATCCGGAGAACCAAACGCGGGGGGAACGGACACCTATTCACACGAGGCTAACCTATCTTCTTGAGGAAAAGCAACTTACTAAAGATCAAGTGAGATTACCGCGGGTAATTGTCAAGAGATCTTTAGCGGTGCAGAGCAGTCCGAAGGTGGAGGAAAACATTTTCACACAGAAGAAATGAGCTTCCGTCGCCTCGGCTTGATGTGCGGATGAGAATTGATCAGCGGTCGAGAAAACTTCAGAGCAACCAGGTTGAAGCCCTGAGCATGCTGCATTCGCAATACTCGGGCACGAAGGCTACGGGCTACCGGAGGCATGGCTGCCAATGCGGCCAGAGGGGCGCTCGGAATTTCGAGTGAAACCTGCGCTGCGGTGGGGATTGCGTGACGAACCGCGATCAGCATTCCGCCGGCGGAAACGTTCAGAGCCGTGGCGAACTCCAGAAATTCATTATCAGCCTCGTCGGCTCGACTTCTAACGAAAACCGGGATAGCCAGGGGCAATCGCGGCCACCGCCGTCGTTCGCCCGCTGGACCCTTACCGTTCACCCGCCCGTCCTTCCTCAACAAACACCGTTCCTTCCCCAGTTAACCCGCAAATTCGAGCATCTTAGGGGCCAAAAAGCCTGGTTAACCGGCGGATCAGCGGAGCAACGTGCACGAAATACCAATGGAGAAGGGGAATTCCGGGAGTTAGAGTCCTAAAGCTCTAAAAAGCCGTGCCTTTTCGTAGGACAAGGCTTGGAAGGATCTCCTATCGTTCGGGTTAGTTATTCACTTTCTCAATGGGCGATAAGTGCAAGCTTTTGCCACACTTGGGTAATCAGCTTGCATTTTCCGTTGACACGGAATCTGACGCATCATACGATGCTGTTAACGCATTCTTCATTAACCAGTTGAGTGCATTCCCCCCTTTAGAACGCCGCTTCCCATATGGCCACCGTGCAAAAGAATGAGTTTGCTTCCCCGCCCCTTGAACAAACGGCGGGACCCTCGATGCCTGCGGTTGCACAGGACGGAATACCCGACGCGGCCGATCTGCCCCAAGCCTATTCCGAGTTACAAGAGCGCTTTCAACGAACTACGAACGCCCTGGGCTCCGCCGCCCATGATTTGAAAACACCGCTGGCGATTCTAAACGGCTACGTCGAACTACTGCAGAGCGAAAAACTGGGACCGTTGAGTGAGCGCCAGCGCGAAGTGCTGACCGACATGCAATCGAGCGGAAAACGGTTGCAACAGTTCATTCAGGATTTTCTGACCTATAGCGCTTTGGAAACTGGCGGCCTGATGATGCGCTTCGAGCCAGGCAACATCAACGACTGCCTCTCCGACGTCTGCCGTTTGTGGTCAACCCGCTTTCAGGGAAAAGGTTTGGCGCTTTACTTCTTAGCCAATGACAAACTGCCGGTGTTTCCCTTCGATTCCCCAAAGCTGGAGCGCGTGATCTCCAACCTGCTGGAAAATTCCTTCAAGTTTGTTCCGCAGGGCGGAACCGTTTGGTTGCACGCGGAACCATACATGTGGGAGCGCCGCGCCACGGCGCTGCCGGCGTCGTCGGGCGAGAGACGTCGCCAGGATATTTCGCAACCTAATTCCGTAAAAGTCAGTGTCTCGGATACCGGTCCGGGAATTCCGGCGGAGTTTCACCAGGAAGTCTTCGATGATTTTTTCCGCCTGCCGGGCAACGAGAACCAGGAAGGCATGGGACTTGGCTTGGCGATTGTGCGCCGGTTGATGCAAGGCATGGGTGGAAAAGTCTGGGTTGAAAGTGATGCCGGTGCGGGTTGCAAATTTTCATTCCTCATTCCGTTCAAGCCCTCCCCAACTTCTGCTGGCAGGGGAAAGAATCGATGAGAGAGACAGCTAAAATTCTTCTGGTAGATGACGAACCGGCCATGCTCCGGTATATCCGTACTTTACTGGAAGTCGACGATTATAAAGTGGAGACAGCTTCCACGGGTGAAGAAGCTCTGCAGCGCGTTGACAAAGGCATGGAGCCGGACCTCGTGCTCCTCGATGTGCTGATGCCGGGCATTGACGGACTGGAAACGCTTGAGCAACTTCGTCAGAAGCGTCCGGGAGTCAAAGTTGTAATGCTTTCTTGCGTCAACGACACCAAGAAAGTTGTGCAGGCCATGCGCCTTGGAGCGCAGGACTACCTGACCAAACCCTTTCAGAAGGCAGAACTGGATGCGGTGATCGACCAATGCCTGGGGCAGGGCAAAACGGTTGTGGGCGGCGAGGTCGAGGAGGTAGCCGATGATATGTTTTTCATCGCCGCCAGCCCGGCCATGCGGAAGATCCGTTCGCAAGCGGCATTGGTCGCGAATGTGGATATACCCGTCCTGCTGCTGGGCGAGAGCGGTACCGGAAAAGAAGTACTGGCGCGGTTGATTCACAAGCTGTCGCCGCGCGCGCACCGCACGTTCCTCAAAGTAAATTGTGCAGCTGTTCCCGCCGATCTGCTGGAAAGTGAGTTGTTCGGCTATGAGCCGGGTGCATTTACCGGCGCAACCCATGCCAAACCCGGCAAGTTTGAATTGTGCAACAAAGGCACGATCCTGCTCGATGAAATCGGCGAGATGCCGCCGGCGCTGCAAGCCAAACTACTCCACGTGCTGCAGGACCAGCATTTCTCGCGGCTCGGCAGCCGAAGCGTGATCAAGGTGGACGTTCGCATCCTGGCCGCCACTAATATTGATATTCCTCAGGCGATCGCCGCCAAGCGCCTGCGCGAAGATCTTTACTACCGCCTCAACGCCTTCACTCTGCAATTGCCGCCACTGCGCGAACGGAAAGAGGAGATTCCGGTCCTGCTGAAGCATTTCATGACCAACATGGCGGAGCGCTACGCGCGGCCGCAGCTTCCGCTTTCTCCCCAACTGCTTGAGGCTTGCCAGGCATACAGTTGGCCGGGAAATTTGCGCGAGTTGAATAATTTCTTGAAGCGCTACCTGATCCTCGGAGACGAGCATTTGGCTGCTGCCGAACTGCAGCCTCGCAACGATGGCAACGGCGGTGTCGGCGCGCGGACAGATTCTGGAACAAGAGCAGGGGAAGCTGGCGGCGGTTTGAAATCGCTGGCTCGCTCCGCCAAGGACGAAGCTGAAGGGGAAGCCATCCGGCAGGCGCTCGAGCAAACCAACTGGAATCGGAAACAGGCGGCTGCGATTCTGCAGATCAGCTACAAAGCACTGCTCTACAAGATTCGGCAATATGGAATCGCCGAAGCCAAGAGCCATCACAAACTTTCTGCCGGCGCATAAGCGGCCCTGCCGAAAACTCGCGTGAGCCCGGTTCTTGGGCGCAGCGCGTTAGGTCTGCGATCATCGACATCTTTTTCATGGTCGCCGCGTGAACACCGGCGGGGCCAATCGTAACCACGGCAGAAGCGGTTTACGGCGTCACGCTCACGCTGAAGGGTGCAGTCAGAGTGAGTGACCCCGAGCTTGCGGTAACCGTGAGCGGGTACGTCCCCGACGGAGTACCAGCCACGGTGGGTTGTGTTTTGGCGCTGTGGCAGGCGGGCAGCAGAAGAACTAGTGCGACGAATAGCATGAGCGCGAACCGGCGCAGCCAGGTTCGCCGGCGCTTACCCTCAGCTCCCAATCCCAGGAAAGCCATCCCTGGAACCATCAGCCACAAAGCATAAAGCGGCCCACGCCATGGAGCTGCAGCCGTGGGCGTCGGTTGCGCGGTCGTAGACAAATTCAGGACAGTCGACGCACTCCCTGCTCCACCGTTCAACGTGATGGTGCTGGTTGTGAAGTTGCAAGCCGCCCCAGCGGGGAGCGCGCTGCAACTAAGCGACACATTCGACGCGAAGACCCCCTGCGTGGGGGCCACCACCACAGTGTATTGCGCGGATTGGCCAGCCGCAACGGTTTGGGCGGAAGGCGCAATTGATACCGAAAAGCCAGTGGCGGTGAACGAGGCATTCGCCACGCTCTGTCCGGAGTTAGCCGTATTTGTGTCGTTTGCGCTGGATATTGTGGCCGTCGCCTCAAAAGTACCCGGGTTGACCGGTGTCACGTTGAAAACAACTGACGACGTGGACCCGGCTTGCAGCGTGGGGATCTGGCAGGCAATCGTGGTGCCGCTCTGCGTACTGCACGTTCCCGAACCTGCGCTGGCGCTGTTGAAAGTCACTCCGGTAGGCACCAGTCCGGTCACGATGATACCGGTGGCCACGTCTGGACCGTCGTTCGAGACCGTATAGGTTATGGTGACGGCGTTGCCGGCGCTCACCGTTGGAGTCGAGGTTGTTCCATTCGAAGAAATAACCGGGGCCGTACAACTGATGCATAAACTGGCCGCGCTCCCTAACTTGACGACGAACGCGTCCCTGCTTAAATTGTTCTGCGTGGATCCCCCCGCCCCAGACAGCGGATCAAAGACCTCCAGCGTACTCGACGTAGTATCGCCTGCAAAATAAGCATTCAGGTTGGGGTCGATCGCAATGCTGGTACCGCGGTCCGTGTCATTGCCCCCGAAATAAGTGGATGACGAGCCCACCTGATTGTTGTTCGTAGTAATGGCCGTATCAATGTGGGCAAAGAAGGCGTTCTGAGCGCCGTTGAGCACGCTCTGGATCGCTCCGGTGGTGACCGGGAAGTTTTTGGAATTGGTCATTCCCGTAAGCAATGCATCGCTTGCCGTGTCGACGGCGACCGCAGTGCCGGTCTCGTTCCCGCTTCCGCCCAGGTACGAAAAATACGTGAGCAACACAAAATTTGTCACTCCCGTTGTGCTCGGTGCGGGGTTGCTTAGTCGCGCCACATAGGCGTCGAAGGCTGCCGTAGGCGCAGGACATGGCAGGACATTGGGTGGAGGAGTATTCAAGCACCCCTGAAACGCCAGAGTGCCGGTGGGCAGCACGATGTCTGAAGAATTTGTCGATCCGGTCAGGTAAATGTTGGCCGCGCCGGAATCAATCGTAATCGCAGTACTGCTGTCCGAATTTGTACCGCCGAAGTAGGTAGAGAAAAGTAGCTGCGCCCCGGTTTGCCCCAGGGGATTCAACTTGACCATAAAGGCATCGGTCGGAAACGGCGTGGTGGTCGGAGCCACACACGGGTTGGAGACCGCGGGCCCGCTCGCCGGCGGAATCGTATCCAGGCACGGCTGATACGCGTTGAGAATGGGAAAGTCCCCCGAACCGCCGGTGCCGTTGATCCCGGAACCGCTGTTGAAGAAATTCGTGGTGCCGCTAAAGTAAACGTTCCCGGTTGTGTCCACCGTAATGCCACCACCGGTTACCACCGGATTGGCCGGCGTACTGCCTCCGAAGTAGGTGGAATAGGCGATGCTGGACACTCCGGGAATCGTCGTATTTATTTTCGTGACGAAAAATTGAATGCTCGAGAGCGGCGTACTTTGAAACGGCACCGGCAACTGAGTGGCTGGAAAAACCACGTCGTTGCTGGCCGGGTTGTTCGAGGTCGTGGTCCCCGTGACGAACGCATCCCGGTTGGTGTCGATGGTCATCCCGCTGGCCACGTCGTTGCCATTGCCTGAAAGATAAGACGAATAAGTCAGGGCTGAGCCTAACGAATTCAGCACGCTGACGAACACTGAAGTGCAAGCGGCGGAACACTGCGTGCCCTTCGCCAACGGACCAGTCTGATACGCCAGGCTGGTAGTGGGAAAATTGGTCGACGTTGTGTTGCCCGCGAAGTAAGCGTTGCCGCCTCCATCCACGGCGAGGCCCACTTCGCTATCGGCGCCGTTGCCCCCGAGGAATGTGAGGTATACGACAGCCGGCGGCTGTGCGGGGCTGATCTTCGCGACGAAGATGTTGGGGTTTGAGCCCAATGTCGTTGGAACCGTTCCGTTCAGCGGAAAACTGCCAATCGGCGACGCGGTCGAGCCCGCGAGGTAAATGAAGCCGTCGCCATTCACCGCAACCGACGGCGATGTCTCGGTACCACTGCCGCCGAAGTATGTTGAAAACTGGAGCACCGGATCGATGACCAGTTCACGGCTGTGGTCGTAGGCTCCAATCTCGAAACCGACGCGGTTGTCTGCGCGCAGAACGAAGCGTCCCGTTATCTTATTGCGGTGATCGCCTCGGTCCTGGTAAACCTGAGGCGCCCGCAAGCGCACGACGGCATTGTCTTTCTTTTCTGCGGTGACAACCAAGTCGCCGTCTTTCAGTTCCAGTTGGCTTGCGCCGTCAAACTGCAGTTCAGCGCGCGATGGGTCGGAGCCGGGGGCGACGCGGAAGTCGTACTCCAATTGGCCTTGATTTCCATAGAAGACGAGATCGATTCCGGGATAGACGCTTTCATAGCGAACCCCGGCGAACTGCGGAACGCCGCTGCGCCACTGGTGGGGATCGTTGCCGATAAAATAGTTGGTCTTACCGGGCAGACGGCCGGTTCCAGAGATCACTGGCGCCGGATCGGCGCCCCCCAACTTCATCCGGACGAATTGTTCGCCGACAGCCGTTCCCGATCTGGGAGCAGTCTGCAGTGCCAGCACCGCACCACTGTCATTCAGAAAGAGACTGTAACCTGCACCGGATGCCAGAAATCTCACTTCAGGATTGGCCTGGCCCTGATTCGGCTCGAAGACCAGCGGCAATCCTCCAAGAACCGCTTTCGCATCCGGCTTCACATGCGCAGCGGCTTCGGAGACAAAAGCTGTCGACCGTGGGATCGGAGAAGCGGGAACCTGAGCCTTCTGGGAGTGCCGACGGGAACTCAATCCGAGGAGTACAGTGCCGGCGGCTAACAGCGCGATCATCGCGCCCACGGCGCCGAGCCGTAACCAACTGGCGTTGCTTTTTCCCGAACCTTCTCCCAAACTGCTTGCCGACCCACGGCCATTTCCCATTACGTATTTCCTCCGGTTCACACCGATCATTTGGAGAGAGTAGAAACGGCGCGCAAGCCGGTACTTGTCCCGCGCCGGACGAAACCGCCCGCTGCTGACTTGTCACTAGAAACTAGCGGAAAATAAACACCTACTTAATCATCTGGTGGATAGCCAAGTCAAGCGAAGCTCACCCTTGCGCTCAGCCCAGGTCTGTGAGCTGCGATTTGTCAGATGCGTTGGGTGTTAGGGAAAGATGCCGGAAGGTGGCACGAAAGTGACGTGAAGGAAACTGCAGGTCACTGCTAGAGCGCGAAGGAACGGCCATTGCTTGCATCCCAATATGATCCGAGAGCGTTTACCGAATAAGTTCGAGAGTCTTTTTGCTCTTGCAAACCGCGGGCAATTCTATACATTGGATGGTAGCCAACGGCCTGCCGGGGAGGAGGCTGTGGCATCTCCCCGCCTGAAGTTGATCCGTACGGCCTGGTATCGGTCTTCGTTGACAAGAATGCTTTCGGAAATTACAGGACGGATGCAACCGGACGCTCAAGAACGCCGGTCAATGAGACGCTTCGATATGCGCCTGCCCGCTCTGGTTCGCCTGGATCAGGAGAACGAGTTCCAAACCGAAACTCAGAACGTAAGCGCGCGAGGAGTGTTCTTTTACCTCGACCGCCCGCTACCGGCGGGAACTCCCTGCGAAGTCACTCTTACCTTTCCGCCCCATATCACGTTGACGGATGCGGTTCGGGTGCGCTTTACCGCCCGCGTGATCCGCGTGGAATCGCCACTCCCGTCCTTCCGAATTGGAACCGCGGCGATGATCGAAGATTACGAATTTGTGCGTTCCCGCGGTAGTGCCGATTTTCTCAGCGCGCTGCAGCGGGAGTTGAAAGAGCCGAACTGAAAGTCCGGCTGCCAGCGTACCGTCAGGTCCGCCCTTATTTCCTCAAATCCTTCATGCGTTGCCGCAAGCGGCTGTAGCGGCGCGCCAGGCTTCCGAGATATAGGCCATGAATGAGCCAGGTGGCGATGTAGGCGGCATAAAGAAACTTGATGGAATTCATCGCGCCGCCCTGCTCAAAGGATCTTTAGCCTTCGAAACGGGTGCGGATGGCCCGCCGGGCTCCAACAACGATTCAAGCGCCTCCGCTTCCTCCGCTTCGCGTCGCAACCACTCCAGGCGGTATCGCGACCAGCCCACGAGAAATGCGAAACACAGAAACGCCATCCAACTGATCAGTAAAACATGGAGCATCCGCGGATCCATCGAACCGCCTCCACCAATCACCGGTTGCGGATGCTGCGTGCGGAAAAACCAAATGGAGAAATAGACCAGCGGAACATCCAGCGCGCCAAAGACCGCCAGTACTGCAGCCAATTTCTGTGTCTGCGCACTGTCAGAAAACCGGCGAAGCACTAGATAGCTTACATAAATCAGCCACAACACCAGAGTCGAGGTGAGGCGTATATCTCCCGGCGCCCACCAGATGCCCCAAACCGGCCGCGCCCAAATGGGCCCGGTGACCAGAACGATGGTGCAGAACACCACACCCACTTCTGCTGTGGTCACCGCTAAAACGTCGAGGCTCTGGCCTGGAAAATATTTTCCAACCAGAAAGTAGAGCCCGGCAATGATCAAAGCTGTGGTCGCAACGGAACTGGGATACATCCCGGTGGGTAGTTGCCGTTGCACCTGTGGGATAAAGGGTGCGATGAATCCGACAACCCCCGCCATAATAACAATCCAATTCGCCGCACGCTTCGTCGATGGTTTCGCGCCGGCGAGGTATTGCACCGAGGCGACGAAATTGACAAAAAACAGCAGAAAAGCCGTCCATGCCGAGGGCACATGATAATAGATGATGCGGTAAACGTCGCCCTGCAGTGCGTCTGTTGGCGCAACGAACATGGCCTGGTAAAACGCATAAGCCAGAAAAAGCGCCGTCAGAACCGCCAGGATGGGGAAAGCCCTTTTCATTCTGCTTGCAGCACTGTTTCAAACAATGCGATACAAGCAGTAGTAAACACCACGTCGTAGGTGAGAAGCAACACGATGTAGAAGTGAGCGGGATTGTCCCCGGTGAGAATTGCCGTCGTGGCCGCGACCATACCCAACACGGCTGGAATAGAAATAGGAAACAGCAACAGCGGCAGCATCAACTCGCGGCTGCGCGTGCGCACGGACATTGCCGCGAAGAATGTTCCGTTCACTACCAGGGCCCAGGTTCCGAGAACTGCAACAGGAAGCAGTTGCCATGCCGGACCTAAGACGCGCAGGTTGTAGAAGATCACGAACAGTGGCGCCATCAGAGCCTCCAGCAGGCTGACGAAAACAAAGTTGCCCAGCACCTTCGCCACAAACAGCGCCGTACCCGGTGCCGGCGAGACGCGGTAGGCGTCGAGGACCTGGTTGCGCAGTTCGCGCGCCCAGGTCTGGTTGAGGGCAACCACTGCGGCAAACAAAAACGCCACCCAAACCAGCCCACCAACAATATGGCGAGACTCTTCCGCTAGCGGATCGAAGGAAAAAACGAATATTACAACCACCAGCAGCGAGAAAAACAGCATGGCGTTTAGTGCATCCTTGGAGCGCCATTCCAGGCGGATGTCTTTGGATAGGGTTGCGAGCGTGATGTACCAAAACGATTTCACGGTTCTCCCGCCGGTACATTCGCGGCATAGGCATAAGAATGATCGGTGCGTTTGACAATCTGCCCCGCCTGCATCCAGACAAATTCATCAGCTACGCCCTCCAGCAACGCAGCCTGGTGTGTAACCACAAAAAGAGTCTTGCCCGCATCCCGCATGCCTTTGAGCAGCCCGACCATCTCCTGCGCCGAGTGCGCATCCACGTTGGAAAACGGTTCATCCAGCAACAGAATCTTAGGATCGTGCAGGATGGCGCGTGCCAGCGACATGCGCTGCCGCATCCCTTGCGAGTACTGGCCGACCGGCCGCGGCAGGGCGGGATCCAGTCCAACCGCGCGGATCACCTGCTCACAGCGGTGGTCGCCCGCAATGTTGTAAAGCCGTGCGAAATAGCGCAGGTTCTCAAGTCCGCTCATCTCGTCGTAGAGCAGCGACGGGTGAGCCATGTAACCAATCTCGCGACAGGTCTCGCGCGGACTCTTGCCCAGAATCGAAATCGTGCCCCGCGTGGGATGAGCCAAACCCGCCAGCGCTCGCAGCAGAGTAGTCTTCCCCGCTCCATTGTCTCCGAGAATGACGTGGAACTTGCCCGCATCAAACTCCGCGTCCACTCCGCGCAGCGCGGCAAAGCGGCCGAACTGCTTGATTAACTGCCGGACGGTGATGATAGGTGCGGCGTCGGTCACAGGCGTCGGAAAGTTACCAGCAACTTCACTCCGGCGATGAGTTTACTGGAGATCGACGCCGTCTGCACAAATCCAGGACAAAGTTCAGGACCTAGTTCAGGATAAAGTTCGACATCAGAATCCGAAACAGGGTCGACGGCAAATCGTAGCCGTGCAAATCGTGGACGGCAATCAAGATGGGCGACAGCAGAAGAAAAACGATTCAGTTCGAAGCCACGCCGGGCTGAGCAGCGGGTTGAACCCGCGTCACATCCTTGACGGGTGCGGCCTGCACCTGGTTGCCGGGCTGCTGCGGGGCATATTTCGACGCGCATTTCGCCTGCAATGCCTTGGCATGAAAGACTCCGTCATGGCCGAAGTTGCCGTCGGCGAGCGCCTGTGAATCGTCCTTAAAGGTGTCGGGAGGCGCCTCAGTCCCGGTGTAATCGACCGAGAGTAACTGATCCTGCTCCACCAGCACAAACTGTACGTGCGTTCCCACCCGTTTGATCGAACCCGGTTGTACATTTCCCGCCACGCGCAGACGCTTGGTATAAGCGCCGTTTCCCATCTTGTGCAACTCGCTGATGGTAACGTAATAACTCTTACTGTCCTGCACGCCGGTGTAGGCGAGATAACCCAGCAGAAACAGAATGACTACCACCGCCGACCCGAACTTGAGATAGGTCTTGCCTTGACTGGACATCGAGAACCACCCACCGGAGCTCTGTTTCTATGACTCTAAGCCTCCCCAAGCCCAGAATCAAGATTCAAGAGGCAAGGTTGCGCACTTCTCAGATGAAGGGATGAAGGGTGGTTTTCCAAAGGATGTTCGGTGATGAAGGAGAATACATTCCGCGTGCGTTTTCGGAGGGCTGAGAGCCAGGAGCTAGAAGCCGGGTTCCTCCGATAGAATGACATGGTTCCAGCAACCCTATGATTCATCCTTGGCACGACGTTACTCCCGGCGACAAGCTTCCGCAGGAATTCGATTGCGTCATCGAGATCCCTTTCGGATCGAGCGTGAAGTACGAACTCGACAAAGCCAGCGGATTGATCAAGCTTGATCGCGTCCTGTACTCAGCCGTGTACTATCCCGCAAACTATGGCTTCATTCCGCAGACGCTCGCCGAAGACGACGATCCGCTCGACGTTCTCGTGCTCTGCCAGGAAACCGTGGTGCCGCTCACCATCATCCACGCCCGCGCCATCGGCCTCATGACCATGATCGACGCCGGCAAGCAAGACCATAAAATCATTGCCATCGCGACGGAAGATCCCGAATTCAACTCCTACCACCAGGCCTCTGAGATGCCGCCGCACCGCCTGCTGATGCTGCGGCGCTTCTTCCAGGACTACAAACAGCTCGAAGGCAAAGCTGTCGAAGTGGACGAGATACGTCCCCCCACGGAAGCCTATCCCATCATCCTCGATGCCCTGCACCGTTACAGCGAACAACGCCGCAAAGGCTTTAGTCCAGCCAGGCACTAGCCGGATGGTGACATTTATCACGGCGTCCCCGGAAGAGTTGCCATAAGCCGCAGGAGCTCCGGTAATCAAAGTAAGTCCCTGTACCTCGGTAACTTCATTCGTCTCGAAGGCCCCGGATAGAATTCGACGAGTCCAAACTTATACTCCCGGGTTCGTTACAAGGGGGGTCATCTGCCGAAAGGCCTTGGGTAGCCCATAAACACGCAAATCATGAAAGAGGAGACCATGAAAACCTTACGACATTGCGCCACAATCGCATTTCTTATCGCCCTCTGCTCCGCGCTCAGCTTTGCCGACGAGCCGGGAAGACATCCCGCTTATCTGCATGCCCTCGCCGACCTGCGCCACGCCCGCGCTCATCTGGCGAACCCGGCCGCCACGTATCACATGGATAAAGAAGAGGAGCACGCCATTGAAGAGATTGACAAGGCGATCGAAGAAATCAGGCGGGCCGCGATCGACGACGGCAAGGATTTAAGAGATCATCCGCCAGTCGATATGCGAATGGACCGCGCTGGTCGCTTTCATCACGCCCTCGAATTGCTCGACAAAGCGCACAATGACATCGCCCGCGAGGAAGATGATCCGTCCGTGCGCGGTCTGCGCAATCGCGCCATCCATCACATCGACGAAGCCCATCACATCGTCGATCACCTGATCGTGCAGGCCGCCAACTACTAGGAAGCGAAAATTCGCGTTTGACGCGAGATTATGGCCCCGCATTTTTTGCCGGGCCGTTTATTTGTGTGCCGAGCAGGCTCGACAGCTTGGAGGTGTAAGTCCTCTACCCAACCTGATGGAGGTGAAGGGTTAGCGAAGCGCAAGGGTGAAATAACAATCGTCGCGAGGCGGGGCCTGAGAGAAGCGTGGAACAAAGACGCGAGCCGATGAACAAGAACCGGATAGGAGGCCTACGGTGGCGGGCGAGCGGGCAAGTGATTGCGAAGCCCATATCCATCAAGCTCACTGGTGGTAAATCCGATGGTTGTGCGTCGAAGGCGGTCGAGCTTACCTCGGGAGATCTGCGGCATGTCACATAACGTGACTGAGGATGAAGCGATTCACCCTGACCGTGTCGCAGAAGTCGATTCAGTCACTCTCGAAAGCTTGCAGCAAGAAATGCAGAGCAGGCCTCGCAACCGCGAGCAGGAACTCTATATCAAGGTGGACAGCCGGGCTCCGTCTTCCAGCGTGAAGCGAGTTCTTGAGGCCGCTCGCGCGGATCGTTTTCGAAGAGTATTTCTGCTGACGGCGACACCAGCCGGAGCGGCGCCGGGGAACGTCGGTGCCCCAACGGGAATCCCATTGTGGATTGCGCGGCCCTTGACGGGCGCAGCCATAGTCTTGCAGCTCAGCGATGATCACGGATTGCCCGTTCTGAAAATCGATAACGAACCGGCTCCTCTTAAAGCGCTGCAACACAAGTTAGAGGAGCGTCTGCACGGCCAGAACGATGGAAGCCGCAGAATGGTACTTCTGAAAGCAGATGACGTCCCGTTCGCAGACCTCGCCCACGTGGTCGATGCCTGCAATATGGCTGCAGCAAGAGCTGTTGTGGGCGAGAATTGAATCGGAATAGATGAGGACTTTCGCGTCCTCATGACGAACGTGCAAGTTTCAGCGAACGTTAACAAAACCAAGATTCGGCCCATCAAGAACTCGCCGAAGCTAGTACGAAGAAACCGCACGATAGCTAAAATCCTTGAACGTAACGGCGCGGCTTGGAGCCGGGCCGTTTTCAAAACGGAACGAACTTCTTCGCCTACCAAACGTGGCAGGCATTCTCGGCCACCATGGGCTGGCCGGCCTTGCATCCCCAAGCCTTCTGGAACTCAGGCATGTTCTGTACCACGCCGTCGATGCGATATTTTCCCGGCGAATGAGGATCGGTGAGCACTCGGTTGCGCGCAGTTTCAGGAAGCCGCTTCTCGCACCAGACCCGCCCGAATCCGAGGAAAAAGCGCTGCTCGGGCGTGTAGCCATCAATCTTCTGGCCTTCTTTTCCGGTCTTGTCATCCGCGATCATATGCTGGAGTGCCATCAGCGCGATGCGCGCGCCACCGTTATCGGCAGTGTTCTCGCCGAGTGTAAGCCTGCCGTTCAGCTTCAGATCATCGACCGCCACGAAGTTTGAGTATTCGTCGGCGACGCAGCTCACGCGCTTCTCGAATTCCTTGCCGTCCTGTTCGGTCCACCAGTCGTGCAGATTTCCCTCCGGGTCATACTTGCGCCCCTGGTCGTCGAAGCCGTGGGTAAGTTCGTGTCCAATCACCAGGCCGATACCACCAAAATTAACGGCGTCATCCATATTCTTGTCGAAAAAAGGCGGCTGCAGAATTCCCGCCGGGAACACGATCTCGTTAAAAGACGGACTGTAGTAGGCATTCACCGTGGGCGGAGTCATGCCCCATTCCTTGCGATCAAGCGGCTTATCAATCTTGCCAACCTGGCGTTTCGACTCGTACGTATTCGCCCGCTCAACATTTCCCAACAGATCGTCGGCCTTGATCACCACCGAGCTGTAGTTGCGGTACACGGCTGGATATCCAATTTTGTTGCGAATCGCCTCCAGCTTCGCAAGGGCCTGCTTCTTGGTTTCTTCGCTCATCCAGGAGAGATCGTTTACGTCTTCCGCCAGCGACTTCTCGAGCGCGTCCACCATTTTGACCATGCGCTGCTTGGCATCCGGGCCGAAGGTTTCCTCTACATATTTCTGCCCCAGCGCCTCGCCCAGTTCGCGATCGGTAAGATTGACGCATCGCTTCCATCGCGCCTGAATTTCCTTCTGCCCCGTAAGATTCTGCTGGAACTTAAAGTTCGCCTCGACGAACGGTTGTGAAAGCCACGGAGCGGCGGAGTTCAGCACGTGCCAGCTCACATAAGTCTTCAGCGAGTCCAGCGATTCCGACTCAAGCACGCCGTTCACCTGCTTAAAGAAATCAGGATTCGTGACATTGAGCTGAGAGAAGTTAGGAGCGCCCACTCCCGCGAAGTACCGATTCAGGTAGAAATCCGGCCCGAGTGCCACCGCCTCGTCGCGGCTCATCTTGTGGTCGCGATTCTTGGGGTTGCGGCGAGCCGTGCGGTCCATCGAGGCCTTGGCCAGCGCCGTCTCAATGCGCAGCACGGTTTGCGCCGAATCGGCTGCCTGCTGCGCCGTCTGTCCGTCAAGAGTAAACACCTGCGTGGCGTATTCCACCAGGTGCTGCCGCATCTCTTTCATCTTCGCATTGTCGTCCTTGACGTAGTAATCCCTGTCCGGCAATGTCAGGCCACCCTGATCGATGTAGGCAATCACCTGATCGGCGTTGTGTAGGTCAGATGATGAATAGAAATTGAATAGCGACCCGGCTCCGATCATATCCAGGTGCGCCAACTCATCGATCAGCGCGCTCTTGCCCTGCACCGCTGCGACCCGATCAAGTTCCGGCTTGAGCGGTGAAATGCCTTTGGCGTCCACCGCCTTCTCGCTCATGCACGAGCCGTAAAGGTCTCCAACTTTCTGGTCAACCGCACTCCGGCTGGCGCCGCCAGCAGCATCCTTCTCCAGAATGCGGTGCTCAACTTCGAGGTTGCTCTCGTGCAGTTCCGTGAAGCTGCCCCACGTCGATTGATCGGCTGGGATCTCCGAATTCTTGATCCAGTTGCCGCAGGCGTACTGGTAGAAGTCCACACAAGGATCGGCCGTCTTGTCAATGTTATCGAGGCTAAAGCCGGGAGCAGGTTTGGTGGATGCAGAGGAAGAGGTTTGAGCAACAGCGCAGGCTCCGATTACAAAATAGAGCAAAACAGAAAACAGCAAACGAAAGCAACGCATAGCGCGATCTCCTGAACCGGGTCTCGCAAACATTAGAACCCGAGATTTTATGCCTTCGCCGTTTCCTCGGACAAGACGGCGAGGCGAAATCGGAGAAATTTAAGAGATTAACGCGGCCAAAACCGTTGCGCAGGAAATGGGTCACGGCCGCTCCCGTGGACCAGCATTTAGTCGCCGAATACGCGGGGATCTATCCCTCCGAGTTGTTGGTCGCCTACGAAACGAAGAAGCCACACTCCGGATCCCCGGCGACAAGATAATTCGAAAACTCTGCTGGGCGTATCCGGCCGCCATGGCCGCGACCCATCTCAAGAATGGGGTCGGCAACATCCGCACCCAGGGCGCCAGCGGCTGCACTCCGATAGAGTGCGCCGAGCAAATGCAATAGCTCGCGGAAATCTAAGCTTCCGCTGGTCGCAACAATGTACCATTCCCGCCGCCCTCCGATATAATCGAGCCTACAGAATCCCCAAGGAAACGATGAAAGCTGGCTCTGATATGACTTCCTCGAATGGCAATTCCGGCAATGGCAACAACGGCTACAGCGTCCCCCAGCCGCGCGCGGAGTGGCTGACGCAACGTAAGCGCACCAACCCGGATGGCAATTTCTCTCAGATGCACTATGCGCGCCAGGGATTGATTACCGAAGAGATGGGCTACATCGCCCACAAAGAAAAGCTCGCGCCTGAACTCGTTCGGGACGAAGTCGCCCGCGGCCGCATGATTATTCCCGCCAATATCAATCATCCGGAGCTCGAGCCCATGGCCATCGGCGTGGCCTCGCTCTGCAAGATCAACGCCAACATCGGCAACTCGGCGGTCACCTCCGAAATCAAGGAAGAACTGAAAAAGCTGCACACCGCCGTCCACTACGGCGCTGACACGGTGATGGATCTGTCCACCGGCGGCAACATCCACGAAATCCGCGAAGCCATTCTGCGACATTCGCCTGTGCCCATTGGCACGGTTCCGATTTACGAAGCGATTGCGCGCGTGAAGCGCGTGGAAGACCTGAACGCCGAAGTGATGCTCGAAGTCATCGAAGAGCAAGCCGCGCAAGGCGTCGACTACATGACGATCCACGCCGGCGTCCTCATCCAATACCTGCCTCTGATCTCGAAGCGCATCACTGGCATCGTCAGCCGCGGCGGAGCAATCCTCGCCCAGTGGATGGCCTACAACCACAAACAGAATTTCCTGTATGAACGCTTCGACGACATTTGCAAGATTTTCAAGAAGTATGACGTCAGTTTTTCTCTGGGCGACGGCCTGCGCCCCGGCTGCGTCGCCGACGCCAGCGACGAAGCCCAGTTCGCCGAATTGAAGACTCTCGGCGAGCTCACCAAAATCGCCTGGCAGCACGACGTGCAAGTGATGATCGAAGGCCCCGGCCACGTTTCAATGGACAAGATCAAGGAGCAGGTCGAAAAAGAAGTTGAACTCTGCTACGAGGCCCCGTTCTACACGCTCGGCCCGCTCGTCACCGACATCGCTCCCGGTTACGACCACATCACCTCAGCCATCGGCGCGGCCATGATTGGATGGTACGGCGCCGCCATGCTCTGCTACGTCACGCCGAAAGAGCATTTAGGGTTACCGAATGAGAAAGACGTGAAAGACGGTATTATCGCCTACAAAATTTCCGCCCACGCCGCCGACATCGCCCGCGGACGCCCCGGTGCACGCGACCGTGATGACGCGTTGAGTTACGCGCGCTATAAGTTCGATTGGGAAAAGCAATTTGCTTTGTCTTTGGATCCTGAGACGGCGCGCTCCATGCACGACGAAACCCTGCCCGACGATTACTACAAAGAGGCAGCCTTCTGCTCCATGTGCGGCCCGAAGTTCTGCTCGATGAATTATTCGTCGAAGGTGGACGAATACAACAAGCAGGTGCATGGGATCGAGAAGAAGGATTATTCGGAACTGGTGGAGCGGCTGGTTTCGCTGAAGTAAGGCACGCACTTGAATCTACCCCAAAGCGAGGTCTATGGATCACCACGAGGCAGTCCGGAAATTTGAACATTTGATGTTGAAAGAGGCCGATCACGCCCGCGAAGTAGCGACGGAACTGGAAGCCTTGGCGCCGATCCTGACGACTGAAAACTCTCGACAGCTCGCACAGTTGCAAATAAAGGCGAGCCACAAGCAAGCCAAAGAATTCCGCGAATTGTCGGAGAAAGTCAAAGAGAAATAGTGCTGGGTGAGCCCCCAATTCTGCTCGATGAATTATTCGTCGAAGGTGGACGAGTACAACAAGCAGGTGCACGGAATCGAGAAGAAGGATTATTCGGGGTCGGCGGTTCCAGGCTGAATCGAAGGCATAGTCTTTTCGACATTCGATCCGGCCATTATCCGCAGGATGCCAAGGGGCGGTTCGGATCGCTTCGATTACTTCGGCTTCGGTCGTGGCACGGAATTGCCCGTTGCTCGCTTGCGTGCCCGGAGAACTGAATCGGCGTGGAACTGTCAGCCATGGGGCAATGATATGTTCAACAGGAGGGAGAATAAAGATCCGTTTCGCTTCGTTTCCAGATAGTCGTCGATCTCTTTAGCCTGCGCGGCCGCGCAGGTTGAGGCGCCAGTAGTCTAATGAAAAAGGCGGATTATCCGCTGAAGCTCGATCCGTCAGCTTTGCCATAAATTCCGTCCGAAGTTGTTCAGACGGAATGTTCTCCAGATGCCGCCGCAGAACAATGTTACGCACAAACTCGTTGTACAGCCCCGCACTGTCGAGGATCGTAGGGGCCGCTTCAATCGAGGTCTCGACTTCGAGGAACCCGGCGCGTAGAAGGGACTGCGCTGCACCCTCTGCGTCCTGAAAAAGCCAGGGCTCACGGAAGCCCGCGAAGAAGGAGGCAAATTTCGGAGTCGCGGCCAGTTCGCCCGCACATTCGCGCAGGCAGAATAGGTTCGGTCCGCCTCCGCACTGGGCTTCCAGCCATCCTCCTGGAACCAGAGCCCGGCGCAGGTTCGCAAACAATTGATCGTGGTCGAGTACCCAATGAAACGCCGCGGTGCTCACGATCCCGTCGAAGCTAGCCGCAAACGGGAGGCGCAACAGATCACAAAGGACAAGATTCGGACGACGTTTGAAATGTGCGAGGTGCTCGCGTGCAGATCTCAACATGTTTTGCGAAAGATCGATGCCGACCACCCGGCCACGGGGCAGGGCGTAAAGTAATTCGGCGGTTAGCCGCCCGGTGCCGCATCCGGCATCGAGTACCACCTCGTCTCCGCGCAGCCGCAACCGCGACAGGACCTTCTTCCCCCAACTGACCTGCGGTTCGGAAAGCCGGTGATAAACGTCGGAGTTCCACTCGCGCGAAGAAGATAGATCTTCCCTCAAGGCCATCTGCTTGCCCAGTCTGTCCGCACAGTCCCGCTTGGAGGGACCCTCTGTTTCTGTCCGGCAGGTGGATAAGCGTCTCACCGGTAAGCTTCCCGCCGGTGCCGAACCGAGTGAATTCGGATCGTCTCCCATGAGCCGGAATGCCAGTTGTAGTAGCGGCTCACGAATACGCTATCCCAGTGTTTTGTGGCGGCGACTTCTACTGGGGAAGTGGCCATGCCCGATGTTTACTCCGGAGTAGCGATGTATAGATTCAAAGCCGATGCTCCCGACGATGCGCTCGATCCGGAATCTATTCGTGCCGTTGATGGAAAAACTGCTCGCCGACGGCACCATTCACGAGTATGAAATCGATACCGAAGGCATTCACACCGACGCCCCAGGAACCTTCTTGATCGCGTACGTCGCGGCCAACGCCGGAGCCTTGGACAAAGTTAACGCCGCCGTGCGCGAAAGCCAGAAGGCGAATCCGCTTGGGGGCCCCACGTTCAACTCCATGGTGGACTTCACCCAGCACCGCGATTATCGCGCGCGCACCAACGCAACCTACAAATAACTCGAAGCCGATTCACGTGGAAGCGGTTCCAGTCGAACGATTCAGGGTATTGATAACACGCAACTTACTGATTCTAGGAACTGCCCAACGGCTAAAAAGGCCCCATTCCCCGATCCATTGTACGTTTATTGTACGAAAATACTCTCGCCAGGTGCGAGCGGATGAGGAGGTGAAGCAAATTGCGATTCCGCAGGGCGAAGAGACCTACATCTTGTGTTGCACAGCAGGCCGTAAGGAAAAGGAGAAGGCGATCCGGAAGCGATTTTCCTTAGGTATGGAAAAGGCTCTGCAAGCTCTGGAGAAAAGCATTACCCGCGGCCGACTGAAGGACCGCTACAAGATGGAGCGCAGACTAGGACGGATTCAGGCGCGGCATCCCCAGGTGAACGATTTGTTCGAAGTCACGCTGCGCGACACACCCGCCGGCGTGCGTCTGCTGTGGGAAATGAAAAAAGACAGGGAGGCGTGGCGAGACCTGCGGGAAGGCGCTTACATGTTGCGTACCAACCTACAGGCAGATTCGGCCGAGCAGATGTGGTCCATGTACACGCAACTCACCGAAGCGGAGGCTTCGTTCCGAGCGCTCAAGAGTGAGCTTTCGATTCGACTCTTGTTTCATCAGAAGGAGGCACGAGTGAAAGCCCACGTCCTGGTGGCCTTTCTCGGTTATGCCTTATGGGTGACACTGAAGCATCTGCTGCGGCGTCGGCCGGCGACAGTCCCACAGTCCTCGGCCGGGGGAGTGGTCTACGATCACCCCGCATCGCCGATGAAGGCGCTGGCATTGCTATCCACCTTGCAGAGCGCCGACATCGTGCTGCCCACTACGGATGGACGCGAGATCCGCCTGTGTCGGATCACCGAACCGACGACCGAACAGAAATCCCTGCTGCACCAACTCGGCCTGGAGCTACCTGAGCGTT
>Ga0185299_10003264_pt1 | contig 22118 bp, 29 predicted proteins | sample PaiPotPPA55metaG_FD_128002 | JGI IMG/M metagenome (GOLD analysis project Ga0185299, IMG submission 128002) | Iron sulfur acid spring bacterial and archeal communities from Banff, Canada, to study Microbial Dark Matter (Phase II) - Paint Pots PPA... ... | reverse complement strand
CGGCCCCCCGAGAACACTGCGAAATCCGTGCGGATCGACAGTCACGCGATACATGGCGGCGATGTTGTGCAGAGTTCCATCGAGTTGCGATTCCAGTTTTGACTACGAACACCGCTAAAATTTGCCCTGCATTCTCGAATAAGGAGGAATCGGAAATCATGCGCGCAATGAGAGCAGAAGGATTCAGGGGTTACCGCGGCCGGCAGTACGACAACCCGTCGCCGGTCGTGGCAGTAGAGCTCGCCGCAGAACCTCCGTCGCCACAGGGTCTCTTAGCGGACGGAGAGGCTCGTATCCGGTTTGACTCTATTAGGACGATTATTGGGAGTATAATTGGAGTGAACATATGTCTCGGGAATCTGAAGGTAGGCAATGGCTTTGAAGACCAGAAAAAAACGAATTGAGGCTCCAGCGCCTAGTCCGCGGCGGAAAACCAAGTTCCAGGCTGACCTTGCTCCAGCAGAAGATCGCTCGGTACGCTTGCTCAAAGAAGAATTGCAGCTCAGCAGCAACACCGACTTCCTATCCGATGCCGTAGCGCTGTTTCGATGGGCGGTGTCGGAGCGGAAATTGGGGCACCGGATCATGAGCGAGAGCGCGAGCGGCGAGCGAAAGGTGCTGCTCTTTCCGCGGCTGGAACGCGTGGCTCCAGACCTTGTCCTGCCACGTGTCGAAATCAAATGGACGGGGCGCGAACTAGAAAGTCTTGCGGAACTCGTATCTGCAGGGGAAGCGAACCGCCCGACCGATGCCCTGATTCGGGCTATGCGGGACTGAATGGCCATCGTCATTCGCCGCCTCGAAGAAAACGATGAGGCGGAGAATTTCGATTGTGGTGACGACGCCCTCAACAACTATCTCAAGCGTCACGCCTGGACCAATCAGCAGAAGAGCTCGATCGGTGTAAGCTATGTGGCTCTCGATGAGGACGCTCCGCGAACCGTGCTCGGCTACTTTACCCTAGCGATGGCAAGCCTGCCTCGCGATATGTTTCCAAAGAAGTACGTCCGCGGGCTGCCTCCTTACGATCTGCCGCTGATTTTATTGGCGCGGCTCGCCGTGGATCGGCGATTCGCAGGCCGGGGACTTGGCCATGCGCTGATTTCGGAAGCGCTCCGCATCAGCTTGCGCGTGGCCGATGAAGTTGGCTGTCGCTCGATCATCACAGACGCGTACCGGGATCGGGTCAGCTGGTATGCACGATACGGGTTTGTGCCCATCGAGGGTGCTGCGGCGACGGGACCACAAAGGATGTTTCTCGACGTGCGGACGATCCGCGCAGCCCTTCCGCGCTGAAGGTATCCAAGCGACCTTCCCGAGGGTCGATTTAACTCTCCAAAAACCCTCCATTAACACACCCGCCGAAATGGGATACTGTTTTGTTGGCGTTTTCCATACCCTGAATCAACGCCATGCGCATTTATGTTACTGAAAACAAAACATTGCCCATTTTCCCAAGCTGGACGTCGCCGGTTCGACCCCGGTCTCCCGCTCCATCTTTTCAATCACTTACGAGGATCTTGGCACCCTCCACACCCTCCGTTTGGCCGTAAGTGCCTTAAGTATTAAATACTTGCGAGCATTCTCCCTGCTTGGCACCAATTGGGTGTGCATTAAACCCTCCGATTGCAATCACCGGCCCCGCTTTAAGCTTTCCAAGTTACTGATTATAGAAGCTTGAAACTATGACGTCCAGCTTGAACAGCTGCGTTTGGGACTTGGCAGGTCGAGGTACGGCACACAGAAGCAGCAACGATTTCCTCACCGCATGAAGACAGACTGCGCCTCCCTACTCGGCAGGCGTGTTTTGGCAGAAGCACTGGCTTGAGGCAGGTGTTCGAGCTAGCTGATGCGAAAAGTTGCAGTTTGCGGTCGTGGCGAAATTGGCAGACGCTATATGCATCGCCCTGCCGCAGAGATGCATCAAATTCAGCCAGAGGGTCTTGAACGGCGCTTGGAGAGCCCTCGGCCATAGCCACAACACGACGGCATGGAGTAAAAGAATGAAAGTTGAACTCTTCCCCCCCGACTCCGACACAGAGCCGCGTCATTGGGTTCGGCATGATCAGGCCTTCGCAATGATGGTGGGGCCCGGCTCAATTGAGTGGGGCTCGAAGCGTTCCGCGCTGGAAAAGTTCGCCTACGCAGCGGGTGATTTAGCATTGTGCGACCGTCATCAGGGAGAGTGGGTCGGACTCATGAACGTGTCGCATCTGCAACTCGGTATTTCCGATGCGGCACTGATGGCTGCCTCTGACGAACCGAGTAGCGAGGTCGAACTGCGCCCTCACCGCAAGTTTGCAGACTCCCGCTTGGGTGCGCTGGCTACGGCCGTTCACGCCGAGATGGTGGCTGGGTTTCCGAGCGGCCGGCTGTTTCTGGATTCTATCGAACAGGCGATGGCGGTAGCCCTGGTCAGTAGTCAGGCAGTAAGGCATCGTCCTGTGCGGATATCCCGCGGCGGACTAGGCCCAGCGCGCTTGCGAAGGATAACAGACCTGGTCCATGCCAGGTTGGAAGACGAGTTGGGTCTCGACGAGTTGGCGCAATCGGTAGGATTGAGCACGGCTCATTTCGCGCGGATGTTTCGCAAGTCAACGGGCGAGACCCCGCACCAATTTGTCCTGCGGCAAAGGCTTGACCATGCTAAGGCGATGTTGCGTGCTCCCGATGCGCGCATATTGGACGTGGCCGTGGCCTGTGGCTTCAAGACCCAGCAGCACTTTGCGCAGGTCTTTCGTGATGTCTGTGGAATTAGCCCGACAGGGTATCGCCAGGATTTTCTGGGCTATGAAGCGACTTGCGCGTCGGAAACCTGCTCCGAAGATGCGCCACGCGTGGTGAGTTGTGGTTCGAAGCCAGAACTTTCTGACGGTATGCCGTTCACTTCCCGGAATTTGTAACGCATCGCTCCCTGCCCTCGCCTCAGCACCCTCAAGACAAACCCCGGACTCAGGTGTAAGTCGTTGGAGTTTTCTCTCCGGAGTATGAATAGCAGGATTCCGACCATCCAGCAGAAATCCGCACAAGTCCGTTTCGGATGTGAAGTTTAATCAGGTTGTGAACAGAACACAGCGCCAACAAACTGGACATCCATCCAAGGCGCCGCCTAGTCGAGCGCTAGCCGTCAGCGCCGACGATTCATTCATCGGACTAGAAAAGGAGATACGCCATGCCGTACGTTACAGCTGGAAAAGAAAATTCTGGCGACATCGAGCTTTACTACGAAGACCACGGCTCGGGGCAACCCGTTGTCCTGATCCACGGATACCCATTGAGCGGTGCTTCGTGGGAGAAACAACTCCCCGTCTTGCTGGAAGCCGGTTACAGGGTCATCACCTATGACCGCAGAGGCTTCGGCAAGTCGAGCCAGCCAACCGTAGGCTACAACTACGACACGTTTGCGGAAGACCTTCACAAGCTGGTCACCCAGCTTAAGCTGCGAGATTTCACCTTGGTCGGCTTCTCCATGGGAGGGGGCGAAGTGGCACGCTACTTCGGAAAATACGGCTCGAAGGGTGTGAGCAGAGCCGTGATTATTTCCGGTGTGCCACCGTACCTGCTAAAGACGGCGGACAACCCCGAGGGCCTGGATGGCGGCGTGTTTGCCGGGATCCAACAGGCGGTAGCGGCTGACCGGTATGCCTTTTTCATCGGTTTCTTTCAAAATTTCTACAACACCGACGTATTCCTGGGAAAGCGTGTCAGCGAACAAGTCGTCCAGGCCAGTTGGAACATCGCGGCGGGCGCCTCTGCCACCGCTAGCTTCGCGTGCGTCCCAACCTGGCATGAAGACTTCCGCGAGGACCTGGCGCGCATCGACGTGCCCACGTTGGTGATTCAAGGGGATGCCGACCGCATCCTTCCCATCACGGCAACGGGATCGCGCACCGCCAAGCTCATCAAAGGGGCGCGCCTGCTGACCGTGAAGGACGGTCCGCATTGCATTACGTGGACTCACGCGGAAGAAGTAAACGCGGGATTGCTGAGCTTCCTGGGCGAGAAGACCGGCAATCTGCAGAAAAAAGTTGCCTAGGCTCCCGCCCGTGTCCGAATTCATTTTGAAAAGGAAAACTTACATGAAACTCAAAACAAAACACCCGCTACTGCATCTCGCAGCCATCTCTTTGCTGGCCGCGCAGGTAATTCCAAACATCGCCTGGGCCCAGGCGCAGCCAGCCCCACCGCTTTCTGGTGTTCTGGGGAAGGTCCAGTCTTTTACCGGCAGTTCGCTCGACGTTGCGACACCTTCAGGCGTCGTCCACGTTACGGTCACGCAGCCCCTCGCAACCTACAAGCAGATACCGTCGGATTTGAGCCATGTCACCTCAAACTCCTATGTCGGCGTGCCATCCGTGCAGCAGGCGGACGGCGCAGAACTCGCGAAGCAGGTCATCATCTTTCCCAGGGAACTGCGCGGAGCGGCGGAAGGTAGTGTTCTGACGGATGCGCCAGGGGCAACCACTCACAGCAGAATGACAAACGGCTCCGTCTCTAAACCTGCCGTGTCGCACTCCCGCATGACGAATGGCTCGGTAGAGAAGAGCGGCGGTAGCACTCTGGTGGTTCGATATCAGGACGGCTCGCAGACGATTTCAATACCTGCCGGTGTCCCGGTTACTCTAGTTGCAAAAGAACCACTGACCTTGGGCGCCGGCGATGTCATCTATGCACCGACCGAGAAGCTGCCGGACGGGACGCTGACCACGAACAAGATTTTTCAATTCGTGGCTGCATCCACCAGCAACGAGCAATAGGGCGCCGGGAAATGAGCCGTTCCACAACTCCACGTAGAGAAGCGATCTCCACGAGCACGCTACCGGAACAGCTGGGCGTGCTCGTGGCCAACAGGCATCATCTCCTGGTGCGCTGGAGTCACTGGCTGAATGTGCCGATCCTTCTAGGCCTCGTTTTGAGCGGCATCTCTATTTACTGGAGTTCGCCGATCTATCAGCACAAGCCAGATCCGCTTACCGGAAACTTCGATGTGGCGGCGGATATTGGAATCTGGATATGCGCCTATGTGCCCTGCCTGCATCACTACAATAGCCCGGCCGATTGGATTTATAACCATATGAGCCTCGGGCCGGGTATGTTGGCTCTCGCTTTGCGCCTCCATTGGCTGTGCGCGTACGCATTCATGCTGAATGGTGCGGTGTACGTGGCAGGGTTGATCGCAGGAGGGGGGTGGCGCGGATTACTGCCCCGCCGGACCGACCTGCGTGACGCGTTCAGGATGTTCCGGTACTACATAGGATTTCCGTTGGCCAAACTAGCGCGCCGCCAATGGCCGCATCCCAGTTTCAACACAAAGTACAACGCGCTCCAGCGCGCAGCGTACTTCTCTGTTCCGCTCGCCGGTTGCCTTTCCGTCGCTACAGGATGGGCGATTCACAAGCCCATGCAGTTCCATTCGTTGGCTGCGATCTTTGGTGGATTCGATGCGGCGCGCGTTTGGCATTTCTGGCTCATGTGGGTCTTCATCCTTTTCGTCGTACCCCATGTGATTCTGGTTTTCGCTGACGGGTGGGATACGTTCCGCGGCATGATCACAGGCTGGTCGGCGAGAGTAAACCGGTCGGAGGTCACGGCTAATGAACAATAAGGCTCGAGGCTTCTTCGGAGAGCGGCCTCTCCCAACATTCGAGGTGGATCCTCAGGTGCTGCGTCACCGCACCCGGCGCGACGTTCTGTTGTTTGGGGCTGGAGCGGTGGCAGCGCTGGCGGGCGGTGGATCCCTCCTGCCGCAAGATATGCTCACCCGTCTGGGCCTGCGTCGAAACCTGAACTCTCACGGGAAGGAGTGGCTTCTGAACAGAGCTATTCGTATCGACGATGATGTCGCCGAAGCGCTCCACTCGCCACGTCGTACGGTCCCGACTTACCCCAAATCGCAGATAACTCCGCTCAGGAACAACTACAACGGAGCTACTCCCGATCCTGGGTATATCCCTGGATGGCATCTGACTTTGGATGGGATGGCCTCCGGCGTGAGCATCGCCCTCGACATTCGCAGTCTCATGACTCGCTTCTCGATACATGAGCAGATTACGCGGCTGGTATGCGTCGAAGGCTGGAGCGCGATCGCGTGGTGGGCTGGTCTGAGATTCGACGATTTGCTTCGTGCCTACCCACCTGCGTCGCAGGCTAAGTGGGTGCGGGTCGAGTCGTCGGTCAATCTCGATGCTTCCGGAAATCCCGACCCCTACTACGTCTCCATCGACTTGGCGACGGCCCGCCATCCCCAAACGCTGCTCGCCACGCATTTAAGCGGTCAGCCCCTTACTGTGGAGCATGGAGCGCCACTCCGCCTGTTGGCGCCGGTAAAACTCGGCCTGAAGAATGTGAAGGCAATTACCAAGCTGACGTATGTCGCGCAGGAACCGCGAGACTACTGGGCCGAACGTGGGTATTCCCACTACGACGGGATCTAACAAAGGAGAGCCGCCCCATGACTCAACTCATAACGGAACCGACGTCGCATCAGCAGCCGGAACAAACAAGCTCAGCAGTCCAGCGAATCGCCGCCTTTGCCGCAGCCGCCCGGCCGGAGCACCTGACGAACGACACCCGGCGACTTTTCAAGCGCAATATTCTGGACAGCCTCGGCTGCGCCATCGCTGCGCTGCAGGGACAGCCCTTCCAGGCACTGCGCGAACAGTTCGAGGAATACCGGGCTCCGGGCCGGTGCACGTTGATCGCCGGCGGCAAGACATCCGCAGATCAGGCGGCGCTCTTCAACTCCGGTCTTGTGCGCTACGTAGACCTGCTCGACAGTTACATGGCGCCTGGCGGACTCTGTCACCCGAGTGACAACTTCGGGACCGTTCTCGCCGCGGCTGAGCAAGCAGGGGCATCCGGCGAGGAGTTCATGCTGGCGCTCGCCGTAGCGTACGAAATCCAATGCAGGTTTTCAGCCGCAGTCCCGGTGATGGCGAAGGGCTTCAACCATGCCACGCAACTCGCGATCTCCGCCGCCGCGAGCGCGGGGAAACTTCTCGGGCTCTCCGCCGTCGAAATCGCGAATGCGATTGCGATCGCGACGGTCGACAACGTCTCGCTCGCCTGTTTCCATGCCGAACCGGTGTCGCAGTGGAAGGGATTCTCACCCGGGATGACGGGGATGCGGGCTATCTACGCTGCCTCTCTGGCCAAGCGCGGCTTCATGGGCCCAAACGGTCTGCTCGAAGGCCCTGACGGGCTGGAACGCATGTTTGGCCAACCGATTCGTGCGGATTGGGAGGATCCCTCGCTCGAGATCGTCGCCCAGACGGTGCTGAAGAGATACTGCTCGCTCATTCATGGCCAGCCGTTGCTGGAAGCGGTGCTGGATCTGAAGCGCCGCAACGTTCTGGTGGCAGCGAGTGTCGAGCGCGTGCGCTGCGATGTCTTTCAGGGGGCCTTCGATTTCGCGGGAGGTGGGCGCTATGGTTCGAAGGACCACCCTAAGGCCAAAGAGCAAGCCGACTACAATCTGAAATATCTTGTCGCGGTGGCCTTGCTCGACGATCAGGTGGGGCCCGCACAATTGCAACCGGCACGCATTCAGGCGCCGGATGCGCAGGCGCTGCTCGCACGAGTGGAGGTCCGTCCCGATGAGCATTTCACCGCTCGTTATCCCAAAGAGCTCAATGCCCGAATCACGATCTACACCAAAGACCAGCGGGTCCTGGTGAAAGAGCAACTGGGCTACGAAGGGGGGCTGGCCAATCCGATGTCGTGGGACCGGACCGTGGAGAAGTTCCATTGGCTGAGCGAACCTTTCGCGGATGAAGATCTCCGAGGCAGGCTCATTGAGGCGGTGCAACAGCTCGATGCTCGGCGGACCTCGGACCTGATGGACCTGCTCGCCCAGGTTCGACCGACCGCCGTCTTTCCGGCAACTCACGCTGGCATTCAGTGAGTTTTCAAGGTCATCGCGATGACACGTACCGCGACTTGCGCGTCGGAACATGCTCAGAAACTTCGCCATGCCCAACGCCGTAGCTCATTCAAACGCTCGTCGTCGTTCCCTCAAGACAAAACCCCAGCTCAGGTGTAAGTCGTTGGAGTTCTCTCTCGGGGAACATGAATTTAGCAAGATTCCGACCATCCAGCAGAAATCCGCACAAGTCCGTTTCCGATATGCAGTTTAATCAGATTGTGAGCGGAGCACAGCGTCAACAAAGCGGAACCAAAATCAACTGATTCTTGTTTGCCGGCCGGAACTAAGTCAACACAAGAGGGAAAGTCAATGGAAGCAATCGGATTGTTACTCACGCTCGAAGCACGCGCAGGTAAGGAGGCTGATGCCGAGGCATTCGTAAAGTCAGCTCAGCCACTCGCGCTGGATGAAAAAGGGACCTTGAAGTGGTATGCGCTCAAGCTCGGGCCCGGGAAGTTCGGCATCTTCGACACCTTTGCAAATGAAGCGAGCCGCAATGCCCACTTGAGTGGCGACGTTGCGAAGGCATTGGGGGCGCGGGCCAGCGAATTATTCGCGGTTCCTCCGCAGGTGCAAAAAGTGGAGGTCCTTGCAAACACACCCCTCAAGGGCTGAGTGAGAGGATCCGCGATCCGTGCGAACTGGATGTTAAGGGAGCCTACAAATGGCAAATACTACGAAAACAGCAATTGTTACTGGTGCCTCGCGAGGGATCGGAGCGGGGCTCGTCGAAGCGTTCCTGAAACGAGGTTACAGCGTAGTCGCAAACTCGCGAAACATTACTAAAGCAAATCCATTCGCAGCGGCCGTGAATGTTGCACTGGTTGATGGAGACATCGGCCACCCAAGCACGGCCGCAACGATCGTGGATACCGCCGTATCGCGCTTTGGCCGGATCGATGTACTGATAAACAATGCGGGTGTTTTTATTCCGAAGCCCTTCACCGAATACACGACCGAAGACTTCAACACTCTAGTCTCCACGACGCTTGCCGGCTTTCTTTACGTGTCACAGCTAACCGTAAAGCAAATGTTGCGGCAGAAATCGGGCAGCATCATCAACGTGTCCACTACCCTGGTTGACCAACCGATCGCAGGTGTTGGAGCGGCCGTTCAAATTATGCTGAAGGGCGCGTTGAATGCGGTGACACGCGCCCTCGCCATTGAATACGCAAAAGAGGGCATTCGTGTAAACACCATAGCGCCGGGAGTGATCAATACTCCTATGCACAAACCGGAAACTCATGACTTCCTCAAAGGGTTGCACCCGGTTGGCAGGATCGGTGAGGTCAAAGAAGTCGTCGACGCGGCTTTGTTTCTGACCGACGCGACGTTCACCTCGGGTGAAATACTGCACGTGGATGGCGGTGCGCACGCGGGCAAATGGTGACCGGAACGCTTCGTTGCCGCCTCGCAAGCGGTTCCACGTGGGTCGGGGCGTTCTGGCTCGCTAATCGCCCAACCTATGAAACTTTCATTCACTAAACCTTGCCGGTTTTTGACCGGCGCACGGAGAAAATAAGGATGACCACTTATCAAAAAACCAACGCAGCAGCTGGTTCAGCCCAGGAAGGCATCACGGTGCGGTACACCGCCAAGACCCATACCTCGGGCGGTCGGCGCGGCGGCGTCTCCCATAGTGATGATGGCCGCTTAGATGTTAAGTTCTCGGCTCCCGGTGTCCCAGGAACTGGCACGAATCCGGAGCAGTTGTTTGCCGCTGGTTGGTCGGCCTGTTTCATTAGTGCGATGGGGCTTGTGGCCAACAAGCTGAAGATCAAACTCCCGGCTGACGTAGCCATCGATGCCGAAATAGACCTGTGCAATTCTGGCGACGTTTACTTCCTGCGAGCACGGCTTAACGTCAGCCTGCCGGGCTTGGAGCCCGAAGTCGCCCAGGCCATTGTGGACGCCACGCACGGCGAGACATGTGCATATTCCAACGCTACACGGGGCAACATCGACGTTACGCTCAACGTGGTGTAAGCCGGACCTGTAGCAGAGTGTTTTACAAGGACTGCGGCGGCTCTCGCGGGCTGTGATTGCCAAGAGCGTGACGAACTATGACTTCAATCCTGATGCAACGAAGGAGACAAATATGACACTCTCGCAAACATACCGAACTGCTTTGATCGCAGTACTCTTACTGACGGTGTTTCACACGGGATCGGCCGCTCAGGCGAACTCCCCTCAAGGGGTTAGAAACGTTGTCATTGTTCACGGTGCGTGGGCCGATGGATCAAGCTGGTCCAAAGTGATTCCACTGCTTCAAGCCAGGGGCTTGCATGTGGTCGCCGTGCAGAACCCATTGACCTCGCTGGCTGACGACATTGCCGCCACTAGGCGTGCCATCGCATTGTAGGATGGCCCTGTACTGCTAGTGGGCCATTCCTATGGGGGAGTGGTTATCACGGAGGCAGGAAACGATCCAAAGGTAGTCGGGTTGGTTTATGTGGCTGCGCTCGCGCCGTCGGAGGGCGAGTCCGTTGCTTCGGTCACCAAACCGTTTCCGCCGGCCCCCCTGGGCAGCGAAGTCCGGGCGGATGCTGAAGGTTTTCTGACGGTGACCGCCAAGGGAATCGCTGAGGACTTCGCGCAGGATCTGCCAGACAAGGAGAAGCAGCTGTTGACGGCGACACAGGGTCCCACAGCGGCAGCCGTTTTTGGGGCCACAATCACGACCGCCGCGTGGAGGACCAAGCCATCTTGGTGCGTGATTGCTAGCAACGATCGCGCTGTTCCTCCGGAGCTTGAGAAGGCCGGAGCCGCGGCAATGAAGGCCACTTCGATAACTGTCCCCTCCGGTCACGTGCTAATGCTTTCTCATCCGAAAGAAGTCGCAGACTTAATCGAGCAAGCCGCCGCGAAAGCCGGGAGCCGATAGCCGGAAACCGCCCCTAAAGGAGAACCCATGACCGCAGTGAAATTGGAAGATGCCCGCCGCGTAATCAGCGCGGCAGAGAAGAAAGCCACGGACATTGGCCAGCCCATGAACATCGCAGTGGCTGACGAAGGTGGAAACATCGTAGCGCACGTTCGTATGGACAACGCATGGATTGGCAGCATTGATATCTCCATGAAGAAGGCTTACACGTCGCGCGCATTTGACATTGAAACCAAGGAATTGGCAAAGCATTCTCAATCGGGGGGCGAGTTCTTCGGCATTCATGTTTCGAACAACGGCAAAATCATGATTTTTGCTGGCGGCATCCCGCTGAAGCTGGATGGCAAGGTAGTCGGGGCGATTGGCGTCAGCGGTGGCTCCGGCGATCAGGATCATGCCGTCGCCGCGGCCGGCGCCGCCGCGTTCTAACCCCGCCGGACAGAGCAGACCTGCAAGAGGAGGACTAATCCATGTCGCATCATTATTCTGGCCCTGACTTCAGCTTTCCCCAAGGGGACGCCCGACTGGATTTCACTGATCTGTATGCATTTCCGAAACCTGGAGACGCTGGGAAATCCATCCTGATTATGAACGTACATCCGTCTGCCGGAGAAAACCCTCCTGGGGCTACTACGACCGAGCCTTTCGCACCCGAAGCCTTGTACGAGCTCAAGATCGACACGGATGGTGATGGGGTTGCAGATCTCGCGTACCGGGTGCGCTTCTCAGCATTCGAGCGTGGCGCACAAACCGCAATTGTCCACCGCGTTGATGGCCCGCAAGCCGCCGGTACCGGCCATGGCGGACGCGTGATCGTTGAAGGGGCGCCTGTTTCAATGGGGCGCGAGGCGAGAGTTACAGAGGCAGGCGATATCCGCTTCTTTGCCGGCTGGCGGAGCGACCCTTTCTTCTGCGACGTGGAAGGCGCGAAGAACAACTTCCAGTTCACGAGCGACGATTTCTTCGCTGACAAAGATGTATGCAGCATCGTTCTTGAAGTACCTAATTCTGCTCTGGGGGCAAAAGAGGTTCGCCTGTGGGCGCGCACGCTTACGCCAGGTGATGGCGGTGGCTGGATTCAAGTGGAGCGCGGAGCGCGGCCTGCCCAGGCTGTCGTGCTTGTCGAAGAAAGAGATGCCTACCTCGGAGGTGAACCGGCGGACGATGGGCGTTTCCTTGCTGGCTTCGCGCACGCTCTGGAGCACACGGGTGGATATACGCCGGCTGAGGCGAAGCGCTTGGCGGGGACGTTGCTTCCAGATGTTATGCCTTATGACCCCACGCGCCCGGCGTCATTTCCCGATAACGGCCGGACACTCACCGACGATGCGTTCGATTGGTTCACGCGCGTTCTCACAAATGGAAGGGTCACGGGAGATAGCGTAGGGCCACATGGCGATCTGTTACGGGAGTTTCCTTATATGGGACCACCCCATCAAAGCCGCGTGACGAAAGCGCCGATGAAAACCAACTGATAAGGAGACAACCAACATGAAAGATCACAATTTCGCAGCAACAAAGAATACTCAGATACGTGTGACCAAGCGCTCGCCCGAGTATTGGCGAGTCACGTTTGACCACCCGCCGCTCAACATCTTCGGTCCGGAGATGCTTCCGCAAGTGAACGAGATCATCACGGCACTCGAAACTGACGAGCAGGTTAAGGTGGTGGTTTTTGACAGTGCCGTTGAAGATTTCTTTCTGATTCATCTGGATTTTCTTGCACAACTTGACGATTTGGCGCATCTTCCTCCTGGACCCACAGGGTTGCATCCATGGCCCGAGATGCTGGGGCGCCTGAGTCGTGCTCCTGTCGTATCGATAGCGTCGATTCGCGGGCGGGCGACTGGTATGGGAAGTGAGCTTGCCCTTGCCTGCGACATGCGTTTTGCCAGTCGAGAAAAAGCAATCTTGTCGCAGTTTGAAGTTGGCGCCGGTCTGGTGCCTGGCGGTGGCCCCATGGCGCAACTGACGCGTCTCGTGGGAAGAGGGCGCGCCCTGGAAGTGATTTTGAGCGCAGACGACATCCCAGGAGACCTGGCCGAGCTCTACGGCTACGTGAATCGGTCGTTGCCCGATGCTGACCTTGACGGATTTGTCGATGCGCTTGCCAGCAGAATCGCCTCCTTCGACAAACGGACAATCATGGATACCAGGCGCCTTGTCAACGTCGCTGGTTTGCCTTCTGATATCGAAATCGAATCCGGGTGGAACGCGTGCGTTGCTTCGATGGCACGACCAGCTACACAGGAGCGGATCAAGGAGTTGATTGGGCGAGGCTTTTGCAAACCGGGCGATGCAGAAGATCGCTTGGGAGATTTCGTCGGACAGCATGGCCGCTGAACACGGAGCGTGATAAATGAATACGGGTTCGAAAGACAAACTCTCAGACGTCGATAGCTCTCGTCCCGCCACTGCCGAGCAGCGGTTAAGACAACTGGGCATCAAGCTTCCAACGCCGCCTGAGCCATTCGGCATCTACGCGGAAGCGGTGCAAACGGGCAACCTGCTCTTTCTCACCGGAATGCTTCCCACGGTAGGCCGCGAAGCGAAATTCATCGGGCGCATCGGCTCGGAACTCGACGTCCAAACAGGACGCCGGGCCGCTTACCTGGCAGCGCTCAACGGCCTCGCTGTCGCGCGCCAGCATTTGGGATCGCTGGACAAAGTTACGCGGATCGTCCGGCTCGGCGTGTTGGTGGCCACTTCGGGAGATGTCCGGGAACAGCCGGAAATCGCTGACGGCGCTTCAGAGTTGCTGCAGGACGTCTTTGAAAAAGACAAGAATCCTTCTCGGCTCGTCTACGGCGTTGCAAGCCTTCCCCTCGGTACCCCTGTTGAGCTTGAGTTGATCTTTGAGGTGTCCGTGTAATGCCGCCTCGCTGGAATGAGAACCGGCTCACCGCGAAACTCGGGATCGACTATCCCATCATTCAAGGTCCGCTTGGCGGATTGTCATCACAAAACTTGACGGCAGCGGTCTCCAACTTTGGCGGACTCGGATCGTTCGCTGCTCATGGCTTGACGCCGGGAGCGATCAAAGATCTGATCGCAGACATTCGCTCCCTTACATCGAAACCGTTCGCAATGAACCTGTGGGTATCGATGGAAGACGAAGGTGCTCGCACATCTGATGAAAACGCGTTCAACAAGAGCCTTGCGCCACTTGCTGTCCATATCGCAGCCTTGGGAGCGCCGCGTCCAGAGTACAAACCCTATTCGTGGATACGATTTGAGGATCAGGCTCGCGTCTTGCTGGACGAGAAGGTACCCGTATTCAGCTTCATCTATGGCATCCCGCCAAAGGAAATCCTGGAAGAGTGCCGCGCGAAACGCATCGTCACGATTGGCACGGCGACCACACCCGAAGAGGGTGCAGCACTTCAAGAGGCCGGCGTGGATGCCATCGTCGCTTCCCGCTTTGAAGCCGGGGGACATCGCAGTTCATTCCTCCGCGCCGCGGAGGATTCACTTATAGGCACTTTTTCGCTCGTGCTCAGATTGCCGACATGGTCAATGTGCCGGTGATCGCCGCCGGTGGCATCGCAGATGCGCGCGGCGTAATCGCCGCTCTGGCTCTTGGCGCAGAGGCCGTACAAATGGGAACAGTATTCCTGGCGTGCGAGGAGTCTGGCGCCAGCCTTCTTCATCGCCAAGCTTTACGGGGAAAAAACGGCGGGCACACCGCGCTGACCAAGGGCTTCACCGGAAGACTCGCGCGGGGAATCCACAACCGCTTGCTGGAGGAGTTGAACCGGGAGGGAACGGCGATTCTACCTTATCCGTTGCAACGAAGACTCGTCAGAAACCTCGCGATCCCGGCAGAGGCGGCGGGCCGATCGGATCTGCTGCCCCTATGGGCTGGCCAGAGTGCCAATCTTTCTACTTGCACCGACGTATTGGCTTTCTTGACCTCATTGGTCGAGGAGGTTTCTGAAATCGGGGGGCCCATCATTCAGTGGAGCGCAGCCCGCCGTGAAGCAAATTCTTAAATAAGGAGAAAAGGGAAATGTCAAATGTCACCGACAAAGTTGTAGTAATCACCGGAGCCAGCAGCGGCATTGGGGAATGCACTGCGACACTTCTCGCAGAACAAGGAGCAAAAGTTGTACTGGGAGCGCGACGTTCGAACCGGATCGACGCAGTGGTTCAGGAGATCTCGGCCGCCGGCGGCAAGGCCATCGGATTTGCCACCGATGTGACGAAGCGCGCAGAAGTGGAAGCGCTCATCCAAGGGGCCGTCGACGGTTTCGGCCGCGTCGATGTGCTCCTCAATAACGCCGGTATTATGCCCATCGCACCGATCGAGGCCCTTAAGGTAGAGGAGTGGGACCGGCAGATTGACGTCAATATCAAAGGGCTTCCATATGGAGTTGCCGCTGCCCTGCCTCACATGCAGAAGCAAAAGAGCGGTCACATCATTAACATCACTTCCGTTTTCGGGATCAAAATGTTCGCTCCGGGTGGAACGGTTTATTGCGCGACCAAGGCCGCCGGCCGCGCCTTGACTGAAGGGCTCCGGATGGAACTACATTCCCAAAATATCCGGTGCACAATGATCTCGCCAGGCGCCGTTGCCACGGAGCTACCCGAGAGCAGCTCGGACGAGGCAACCAGAAAGAATCTGCGCGAGTTTATGAAAATGGCCATTTCTGCCAACTCGATCGCTCGCGCCATCGCTTACGCCATCGAGCAACCAGCCGACGTGGAAATCGACGAGATTGTCGTCCGGCCCACGGCGCAGGACTTCTAATGCCGAGCTAGACTATGCACTCTTTCTACTCGTCCCGTTGGCCCCGATTCTTGAAGGTTTCTGCATGGGGCCGATGGTTTCTATGATGCTCGCAATGCTTCAACTGCCGGCCCACGCCCAGGGCAAGGAACGTGTCGTGAAACACCCGACTATTTATCGCACGATACAGGTAGATAGACTCTCCATCTTTTACAGAGAGGCCGGGCCGAAAGACGCGCCAACGCTTTTGCTGTTGCACGGGCTTCCTTCCTCATCCCGGATGTTCGAGCCGCTGTTCTCTCGGCTTTCCGATCGCTATCACCTGGTAGCACCCGACTATCCGGGCTTTGGCCACAGCGACTGGCCGGACCCGAATACATTCGCGTACACGTTCGATCACTACGCCGAGATCATGAATCACTTCACGGAGGCTCTCGGGCTATCGCGTTACACCCTCTACATGCAGGATTACGGCGGCCCCGTCGGCTTTCGTATGGCCTTGGCGCATCCGGACCGGATCGCGGCTCTAATCGTTCAGGACGCCGTTTCGCACGACGAAGGTCTGGGGGCGAATTGGAAGCCGCGGCGGGCCTTCTGGGCCGATCGCGCTGCCAACGAAAGTACGCTTCGCACGAATCTGCTGTCGCTGGCGACGACGCGGACGCGCCATGTCGGGAACGATCCCAATGTGGAACGCTATGACCCGGATCTCTGGGCCGATGAATTCGCCTTTCTTAGCCAGAAAGGCCAGGTGGATATTCAAAGCGACCTCTTCTTTGACTACCGCACGAACGTTGACTCCTACCCCAAGTGGCAGGCATGGATGCGCGAAAGGCAACCGCGGCTGCTGGTGATTTGGGGTAAATATGACCTCTCGTTCGAGCTCTCGGAGCCGGAAGCCTATCGCCGGGATGTACCGAACGCTGAGGTTCACGTTCTTGACGCAGGACACTTTGCTCTCGATACCAAAGCAGATGAAATTGCGGTGCTTGTAGGTCAGTTCATGGAGGCGCAGAAATGAGTATTACCATTCGCGAAGCATTGGCCGGTTCGAGATGGTCAAGGGGGCAAGATTTTATGGGCAAAAAAATCGCACTACTGGCAATTCGCCTGCTCGCATCCGTGAACCTTCTGTATGCCGCCATCTTTCTCAAGTTTGCAGGGGTGCCAGGTTCGGTGGAGCTGTTCACGCAGATGTCGCAAGCGGTCCACGGGTTGGTATCTCAGCCGGTATTCCGGCTAGGGTCAGGGGCGTTCGAGACGGTGGTAGCGGTTCTGCTCCTGATCCCCAAGGCCGCCAGATTCGCAGCGGGATTGATTGTTGTGTGGATGACTGCAGTAATTCTCAGTCACATTTTCGTGTTGGGATATGGCCCGTTCTTTGTCGATGCTCTCATGGTGATGCTGCTGGCGGTCATTTATCTCTCGCTGACGCGTAGGCTATCCCACTGGAGCGAACGCGAAGGTGTGGGGACGATGTCCACCGTACAAACGCACCAAAAATAGTTGGCGAACAGTTAAAATCGGAGCTACAAGATCCTGATAATAGTGCCCGCAGCGCAGGTCCACATTGTCGTTGGCGGCCATCTCCCTCGACACGGCCGCCAACGAGATCGCCCGCACGATTACGTGAGTTTATGGAAATGCCGAAGGAACCAATTCCAGGAGAAGAAATCATGGCAACTCCAACGACGCCCACCCGCCCCCCGTTCCCGCCGTTCACACGCGACAGTGCGATGCAAAAAGTGCGGCTCGCCGAAGATGCTTGGAATACTCGCGATCCTGCAAAAGTAGCTCTGGCATACACGATCGATTCACGCTGGAGGAACCGATCGGAGTTCATCAACGGACGAAACGAAATCATTGCGTTTCTCTCTCGCAAGTGGGCCCAGGAGCGGGACTACAGGCTTATCAAGGAAATGTGGGCGTTCACCGGAAACCGGATCGCCGTACGCTTCGCTTACGAGTGGCACGACGACTCTGATCACTGGTATCGCTCCTACGGCAACGAGAACTGGGAATTCAATAATGATGGGCTTATGGCGTCGCGATTTGCATCCATCAACGACCTTCCCATTTTGGCTTCAGATCGCAAGTACCACTGGCCGCTTGGGCGCCGTCCTGACGAACATCCAGGTTTGAGTGATCTCGGCCTCTAGCATCGCAGCACGCGGGCGATGAGATCCGAGTGGACCTAGACACGGAGGCGGGCCCGGAAGATGTTCCACGAGATAACCGGCGCCGGAACAGCCTTAGTCGATCGTCCGAGGCGATCTCTGGAAGACGAGAAGACGATGGTGTTCCCCGTCAGGCGCTCTAGCCGATCCGATACTGACCGCCGTCCACGACGATTGCCTGACCGGTGATAAAGGCGGCATCGTCGCTTGTTAAGAACAAAATCGCGCCGGTTATGTCCTCGGGATCTCCCAGCCGTTTGATGGCTTGCTGTTCCCAGGTGGCGCGCTTTTGCTCTTCCGATTGAGGTGCGATTGCCAGTGTATTCGTTAGACCAGGTAAGACCGCGTTTGCGGTGATACCATCGCTTGCAACATCATTCGCCAAACCTCTCATGAACCCAATGATTCCCATCTTTGTGGCGATATAGTGGCTCATGCCGGGTATAGCCAAGCCGACCATGTTTGACGATATGCCGACGAAACGGCCCCACTTCTTCTTTCTCATCGCCGCTAGGAAAGATTTCGCGCTCAGAAACTGTGCGTCTAAATTCGTAGCCATCGTCTTTCGCCACGTCGGCAGATCCAGTTCGTCGATAGAGCGATTTGGAAAATAGCCCGCGTTATTTACAATGATATCCACGTCACCTACATCCCGGCTCTTAACCGATACCGAACGCCAATCCTCTTCTTGCGTCACATCAAGTTGAAACGCGTGTGCCGCGGGACCAATTTTCTCTACGGTTCTGTGCGGAGGCGTGAGGTCGGTCGCAATCACTTGCGCCCCTCGTTCTGCCAATGCCACGGCGATCGCTTGGCCGATACCTTGGGCCGCGCCAGTGACCAACGCCACTCGCCCCTCGTGGGTTTTTGTTGAGGTTTTCATTGGCATCAACGCTCGCGGGCCGCCTTGAGCGCTGCCGTCCACCAGGTCAGGTCGTCGATCATGGCGTTGGCTTGCTTGTCCAGTTCGGCGAGGCCCTTGTCTACGTCCCCACCCTGAAAATGTGTCCAAAGCGTCGCAACGGGAATGTGAACAGATGACCGAATCGGTGCCATTTGAATCTCGATTGCTGTCTCGCGAAGCTGCTGGACGGCTCGCGCACCCATGGCGCTTCCGTAACTAACAAACGCGGCAGCCTTGCGGTTCCACTCCGGATGGACCCAATCGATCGCGTTTTTCAACACTGCGGAGGGGCCGTAGTTGTACTCCGGCGTGACGAATACAAAACCATCCGAGGCCCCGATCTGAGCGGTCCATTTCTTCACCACCTCATGTTCGTAAGGCGGGCGGCCCGGCATGGCCGGGGGCGTGGGCTGATCGAAGAAAGGCATCGGGAAGTCTCGGAGATCGAGAAGCCGACCTTCAATAGTGTCTCTCTTTCGAAGTTGCTGGAGAATCCATTGAGCCGGCTTTTCAGAGAACCGACCTTGGCGTGTGCTGCCGATGGTCACTGAAATGGTCATCATGTTTCTTGCTCCTTGACGATGGTTCTATCGACCAGTTATAAAGCGACGCTGGGATCAGACTCAATCCGCTCTGCGCGGCTACTCAGCCATGAGCTCACGTTCGGCCTGGAGCCAGTCTTCCAGTTCACGCCCAGGTTGTGCCCCGCGAGCGAGATAAAGTTCGTAGGCGCGAACCCTGATTTCGTGCTCACGCCAGGCCACACGAAGCACGATCTTGCCGTGTGACCTGCGTCTTGCCGCTCCCGGCCCACTGGGTGACATCCCATGAACCCCTGGCAGGTTCGCGGCGATGTCCTTCCAGGCCTGGGCCGCATCCTGGAGTGCGTACACGGTCGCGACGTCTGGTCGTATCGTCCCCTCTTCCAGCAGTCGCGCGATTCGGCCAAGCACGTCCGCTGACGGCGCGAGCCTCATCATCGCGCCCGACACACGATGCCTCGCGGTCTCTTCCTGCGATACGGGCTGGGTGGCAGCGACGAGATGGCCGCCTTCCTTCAAGACGAGGAACGACCGCTTCTGTGTATCGCCACCGACCAGGTCGAACACCACGTCGACCTTCTCTCCCAGAACCTTCTCGAACTGCGCCTCTCGATAATCGATAACCCGGCTGGCTCCGATGAAGTTGAGGTACGCCTCATCGTCGCCGCTTGCCGTGGCAATGACGGTGGCACCGGCATGCGATGCCAATTGCACCGCATAGGCGCCCACAGCGCCGGCACCACCATGGATCAGGATCGTTTGTCCCTTTTCCAGGTGACCGTGGGTGAAGATTCCCTGCCACGCCGTTTGGGAGGCCACCGGCACCGATGCCGCCTCCTCAAAGGAGAGGTTGGATGGTTTCTTTGCGATGGCCGCCGCTTTGACAGCCAGATACTCCGCGTACGCGCCCATTCCGGTGGTGGTACCGAACACGGCATCACCTGGCGCACATGCCGCAACGTCACTGCCAATCTGTTCGACGACCCCTGAAAACTCATGACCAGGTGTCCACGGCAGGTCGATCGGGAGTATCTGCCTTGCCGTTCCGGAGGCCTCAACAAGATCCAGATGATTGACGGCGGTACTCTTGATCTTCACCAGGATCTCGTCCCGTGCGATCGTCGGCGCCGGTACATCGTTGAACACCAACTGCCCACCGTATTCCAATAATCTGACAGCTTTCATGCGAGCTCTCCTTGAGTCTGCCCAGTGGGCGCCACGCGCGCGGGCGCCTCAGAATTCAGAACATGCCGTTCGTGTTGGCGGCAGGGACGTTCGGGGCGAGATGCGCGGTCAAGGAATGCCGAGCGGCTGATCTCGCCGGCCAGCAACTGCCCCTGCAGCAACGCGAAACTCATACTATGTAATGTAAGGTCGACCATGGGTTCTCTCGTTTCAGCGCCCATTCGGTCGCGCGTGGCGGCGTGCCCAGTCGGGGAGCTTCGTGAGCGCGCGGCCGAACTCGCGTTCCAGGCCAGCGATGTCGGCGCTGTAGCCGACGCGCTCGAACCATTCGAGCATAACCGCCATATCCTTGTTGTACTGTCGGACCTGTTCGATTGGCGTCTGCGCGAACGCAATCGGCCGGCCCAGCGCTTCCGTCAGGATCTCCGCCGCCTCCGGCATCGTTCGTACGTCACCGGCGAGATCGATCTCGCGGCGGTTCAGGGCAGCGGCATCGGTGAACGCGCGCGCGCCGAACCAGCCAATGTCGTCCACCGCAATCATCTGTAGCTTCGTTTCTGGCCCGAGCGCCCAGGCCAGCGTGGAGCCCTGGAGACTGAAAGGCGCCAGCAGGTTCTCCATAAAGAACACCGGACGCAGGATTACATGCGAGGGGAAGCGGAGGCCGCGCACTGTTTCCTCGATGCGCCACTTGTTGTCGAAATGCGGGACGCCCGTCCGCTTGTGCGCCGATCCCACGGATGTGTAGACGTAGTGTTCGACGTCGGCCTCGCGCGCCAGCGTCGCAAGACGCTTGCCCTGCGCCTCTTCCCGCTCGACGCCCGCCTCCCCCGCGTTTTGCACGCCGAAGACGCCCCATGCGCCGGCCAACGCACGACGCAGCGTGGCCTCGTCATCGAGATCGCCCTTGACGATGTCGACGCCATGGCGCGCCAGCGCCGCCGCCCGCTCGCTGTCGGGCTTGCGCGTCAGGCCACGCAGATGGAACCCGGTGCCCTGCAGCGCCTGCGCGACCGCGCCGCCCTGATTGCCTGTCACTCCGGTGATGAGAATCGTTCGATCGTTTGCCATAAATATCCTTATGTTGTGCCGAGCGACATGCCTGGTTGATCAGGCGCGGGCCTGCAGGCCGGCCTGGAACAGCCCGGCAAACGCGGTCGTACGTCGAGAAGATCTCTGAACGACCGAATGGCCTGGCCTGCATGGTGGCAGGGTCGCTATAAGAGGATTACCGGCCGCCCCCGAGGGCTACCGGCCACGAGCGCGCGCTGTGCATCTGCGGCTTTCGTGGGCGCGTATTCCTCAACGACGCGCAGCTTTATCTCCCCGGCTGCAACCATGTTGCGGAGCAGTTCGAGCCATTCGGTACGTTCGAGGACACCGGATACCATCATCGGCTTGATCTTGATTCCCCGTTCGGCGGGCTTGTCTCCCCAGCCGCGAACCGGAATGTAGATGCCCCCGTCACGGATGGCACCAAAGGACTCTTCCCCAAGGGACGCCGAGTCGAGCAGCGCGTCGACGCCATTGGGCAGCTCCCGGCGGATCGCCTTGGCGAAGCCGGGTCCGCGCTCGACCACGATATCGGCGCCGTAGCGGCGTACCAGCTCGGCATCTGCTGGCTTGGCGTCGGCGATGACCTTTATTCCCTGCCGTTTCGCGGCCGCGATCGCGTATTGAGCCAGAAGCCCAGCGCCACCGCTCACGGCTAAGATCTGACCCTTCTTCAGCCCAGCAATTTCCAGCGCGTTGAGCGCGGTCAGCCCGGTC
>Ga0185299_10003263_pt1 | contig 22119 bp, 21 predicted proteins | sample PaiPotPPA55metaG_FD_128002 | JGI IMG/M metagenome (GOLD analysis project Ga0185299, IMG submission 128002) | Iron sulfur acid spring bacterial and archeal communities from Banff, Canada, to study Microbial Dark Matter (Phase II) - Paint Pots PPA... ... | reverse complement strand
CGCCGCCTCGGTGCAATAACCGCGGTTCCAGTGCGCGACCCCAATCCAGTAACCGAGCTCTGCAGCATTGAACAGACCGGCCTTGTTCAACGAGATGGCGCCAATCAGGACTCCACTCGCCAGACAAATCGCGAAGACAACTCCGCGTCCTTCATAGAAACCAGCCTGATGTGTCGAAATCCAGGACTCCGCCATCCCATCCTCGTATGGATAAGGAACAAACAGTGTGGTTTCATAGATTTCGCGGTCGCCGGCGAGAGCCTTGACCTGCGGCGCATCGGTCAGTGTGAATGGCCTCAGGACTAGCCGATCGGTGTAAATGGTCTCCTGTAACAACAGCATGCAGACCACAAAGTAAACGAAGCCTCCGGCTTTGCATCCAGTAAGCAACCCTCCGGCTTTGGATCTGGCCTTGGAGGGGCGTTGCTTGCAACGCCCGGGAGCTGCAAGCAGCTCCCCTCCAACGACCCAAAACTCAAAACCCAAAACCCAAAACTCAAAACCTCCTTCATAACCTCCTTCCAAAAAAGCCCATTGACGGCTAAGGTGCACTCGTCATTCGAATGAATCCCATGCCCGTTTTAGGCTGCATCGCAGACGATTTCACCGGCGGCACCGATTTAGCGAATAATCTCGTGAAAAGTGGCTTTCGAACCGTTCAAACAATCGGGATACCGAAGTCGTCAGTGCAGCTGAATGACGTCGATGCGGTGGTTGTCGCACTGAAGACCCGTACTTGCCCCCCGGAACAAGCGATCAGCGAGTCAACCGATGCTCTCGATTGGCTGAGATTGCTCGGCTGTCGTCAGTTTTATTTCAAATACTGTTCAACGTTCGACTCGACACCTCGTGGAAATATCGGGCCGGTAATCGAGCTGCTCTTGCGACAGCTGGGAGAATCACTCACGATTGCATCTCCTGCATTTCCAGACAACGGCCGCACAGTCTACCGCGGTCATCTCTTCGTTCATGATAAACTATTGAACGAGAGTGGCATGCAGAACCATCCGCTCACCCCTATGACGGATCCCAACATCGTCCGAGTGTTAGCAGCTCAAACGAATTTGGCGGTGGACCTGATTCGCCTGGATCTTGTTCGACAAGGCAAGAAAGCGGTTTCGCACGCGTTGGAAATGATGAAATCCCAGCCTCCGACCGTAGTCGTTACTGACGCGACATCAAATGAAGATCTCGCGGTATTGTCCGGCGCAGCGAAAAACTTGAAACTGGTTACAGGTGGCTCCGGTCTCGCCCTTGGGCTTGGTAAAAATTTCCGATTGCAAGGAAGGCGGGCGGCCAGCTCGACCGCCCCGCCGGGCCGGCAAGCAATCCTGGCCGGAAGTTGTTCGCAAATGACTCTCAAGCAGATAGAAGTTGCAAAGAAATTTTACCCCCACTTCCGAGTCCAGCCCGGGGAGCTTCATTCCCAATTTGAGAGCACGCTTGAAAGGGTTTTACATTGGGCCGCGGAGCATCGGTCAAATCATGATCCGTTGCTCGTCTATACCAGCGCCGAGCCAGATGAGATAATACAGAATCAAAAGACATTGGGCGTCGAACAAGCGGGTTACCTCTGTGAGACGTTTCTCGCATCGGTCGCTTCAAAGTTCGTAGACGACGGCATCACCCAACTGATCGTGGCCGGCGGGGAAACTGCCGGGGCAATCGTGACGAAACTTGGTCTTGACCTTTTGCGGATCGGACCGGAGATCGATCCTGGTGTTCCTTGGACTCTGGCTTCGAGCGGCACCAAGGAAATTGCTCTGGCCCTGAAGTCAGGAAACTTCGGATCGGAAGAATTCTTTGTGAGTGCATGGCATTTTCTCGGATCGTGAACATGAGAACCGAACAAAAGATCCGGGAGCGCATCGTGGAACTCGGAAGCAGCCTTTACCGGCGTGGGCTGAGTCCCGGAAGCAGCGGTAACATCAGTGCTCGCCTGGAGGATGGCTGGGTACTGACTCCGACGAATTCCTGTCTCGGAGAGCTCGATCCAGCCAGTCTCTCCAAGTTAGATTGGAACGGAAATCTTCTTTCGGGATCGAAGCCGAGCAAAGAATATTTCCTGCACCTCGCGATGTATCAAAAGCGCCCGCAGAGCGGCGCGATCGTGCATCTTCATAGCAGTTTCGCTGCTGCAGTCTCCTGTCTGGATGGCCTGGATGCAGCAAGTTGTATCCCGCCGATTACACCCTACTTCGTGATGCGGGTAGGTAAACTTCCGTTAATTCCCTATTTTCGCCCGGGCGACAGAGCGTTGGCGAATGAGATCGCGAAGTATGCCGACAAACACGCTGCGGTGCTCCTGGCAAACCACGGGCCGGTGGTGTCCGGTGATGACCTGGATTCCGCGACCTACGCGATGGAAGAACTTGAGGAGACTTCAAAGCTGATGTTGCTCTTGCACGGCCAAAAAGTCCGGACACTGAACGAATCACAAATACAGCAGCTATGCGAAAAATTTGGAGCAAAGTGGGAATCGTGAGGGGAGGTTTGGGAAGGTTTTGAGTTTGGAGTTTTGGGTTTTGCGTTTTGAGTGATTCTTGGAGGCTTACCGCAAAACTCAAAACCCAAAACTCAAAACCCAAAACTCATCTCCCCCCAATGCCCAGATTCAATGCCAACCTATCCTGGCTGTTCCAGGAAGTCCCCTTCTTCGATCGCTTCGAGGCTGCCGCGAATGCCGGCTTTAGAGGGATCGAAATCTTGTTTCCGTACGATCAACCTGCACACGAAATCCGATCCGCGCTTCAGGCGCAAGGTCAGGAAATGGTGTTATTGAATTCGCCGCCGGGAAACTTCGGCGCGGGCGACCGGGGCTTAGCCGCTCTCCCTGGCCGTGAAAGAGAATTTCGAGACACTTTTGACCAGGCGCTGGCCTATGCGGAAACATTGCAATGCAAAAGGATCCATGTCATGTCGGGGATCACCAAAGAGGCTGACCAACAAGAAGCGCACCGGACGTTCTTGGCTAACCTCGAATATGCGTTGGGAAAAATCGGGAACTCCGCGCTGTTTATCCTTATCGAACCAATTAATACGCGGGACATCCCGGGATATTTCCTGACCACAGTTGAAAGCGCAGACAACATTCTCCAAGAGATTTCACATCCCGCACTGAAGATTCAATTCGACTGGTATCACGCCCAGATAATGGGCGGGGATCTATCGCACAGGACGGAGAAATTCTTTTCTAAGATAGGACATTTCCAGCTGGCTGGAGTTCCCGACCGAGGCGAACCGGACCGAGGCGAAGTTAATTTTACGCATCTGTTCCATCTCGTCGACGCTTTGCACTACGACGGATGGATCGGCTGCGAATATCGACCAAAAGCCCGGACCGCAGAGGGTCTGGGTTGGCTTCCTAACCCACTCTATAAGGACTTGTGAGCGATACAGGCCAAACCGTTTATGCCTAAACCAAAGAAAGTTGGATTCGTTGGGCTTGGCGCCATGGGAATGGGAATGGCGACACAGTTACTGAAAAAGGGATTTCAGGTCGCGGCAGTCGACACTCGACCGGAAATCAAAGAGCGCTGGACTGCCGCAGGCGGAGATTGGTGTGAGTCGCCGGCGGAAGCTGCGGTCGATGCGGAGGTATTTGTTGCAATGGTCGTCAATGCCGAACAAGTCGATTCGGTTCTATTTGGCGATCAAGGCGCATCAAAGAATCTCCGCCAACAGAGTGTCGTCATGGTGACGAGTACCGTTTCTCCAGTTTACAGCAGGGCGCTCGGGAAACGTCTCGCTGAAGCGGGCTACCTGTTCATCGACGCACCGGTTAGCGGCGGGGTAATCGGGGCGGAATCAGGCGGCCTGTCGATAATGGCTTCTGGAAGTGATGCCGCGTTCGAGACAGGCGAACCGGTATTAAGTGCGATGGCCTCGAAGATCTATCGCATTGGCGCGGAACCCGGGCTGGGTTCGATCGTCAAAACGGTTAACCAGTTACTGGCCGGCTCCCACATCGTGCTCGCGGCTGAAGCAATGGCCTTCGGTACGCGTGCCGGAGTTGACCCGAACGTGCTTTACGAAGTCATCTCGAACAGCGCCGGCTCTTCATGGATGTTTAATAACCGCGTTCCGCATATGCTGGCCGGGGATTTCACACCGCTGAGCGCCGTGAACATATTCGTGAAAGATCTCGCTATCGTGCTCGACGTCGCTCGCGAACTAAAGTTCCCACTGCCGATGGCAGCCCTGGCGCATCAGCTTTTCTTAGCGGCAGCTTCTGCAGGCTATGGGAATCGGGATGACGCCTCAATCGTCAAGCTCTTTGAAAAAGTCAGCGGCACCTCCGTCGCAAAGCGGTAGGCACCCGCTCTCTTTAATCGTAATCGTCCTCGAACTCGTCCTCGATGTCTTTGCAGGGGAGCCGCTTGCGGCTCCGGGGCGTTGTTTTCGACGTCGCGAAGCTTCTGTAGGCGAAAACAACGCCACTCCAGGTGTAATTTGGCCGCAATGTTCAAAGGCATCGAGGACGAGGACGAGATCGAGGACGATTACGATTTAACAATATCAAGAATGAGAACCTCACTCTCTAAACCGCCGCGACTTTTTGCCAAGCGCACTCTGCACCATGATCAATTCACCAACGTTCTCGGTGGTAAATAGTCCGACGAGCTGGCCGGCGTTATTCACGACCGGCAGCGCAGGCGCATTCGCTTCCCTGACCATCACAAACGCCCGATCAAGACTCATCTGCGGAACAAGCGTTGGGAGCCCGGTAAGCATTACGTCCGCCACAGGCGTGTCGGGACCTAACTTCCGCAAGGACACAAGGAGATCGTGTTTCGTCAATAAACCGGCAAACCCGCCGTTATCATCAAGCACCGGGAATTCGTGCTGAGAGCTGCCGAGCAGGGCATCGATTGCCTGATCCAGAGTCGCTCGATGATTCAGCGTATCGAAGCGGGTCATCATGGCGGTCGACACAGGCAAACCTGATGTAGCGTACCGCATTTGCACCAGCGATGATTCGCTTTCGGCGCCCATATAAATAAATATCGCTATCAACACCAGCAGAGCGGGGCCCTTGTAAAATGCCCAAACGCCCATAAGTAGAGCCAGCGCTTGTCCAACGGTGGCCGCGATCTGGGTTGCGCGCGTGTAACTCAACCTCGTCGCCAGCAATGCACGGAGGACTCGGCCGCCATCCAATGGAAATGCCGGAATGAGGTTGAAGACCACCATCATAACGTTCGTATAAAGCAGCGCCCATAATGCGCTGAATTTCGTCGGATCGAGTACTTCGCGGAGGTCAAGATTCCCAGTCAGACTTATTGCTAATATCAACCCGGCCGCGATGACCACATTCACCAGTGGACCGGCGATCGCCACCACCAACTCCTGAGCCGGTTTTTCCGGCATCCGTTCCATTCTCGCAACACCGCCAATCGGCAACAAAGTGATGTCGGCCGTCTTTATCCCGTATGCCTTCGCGGCAAAAGCATGGCCGAACTCGTGCAATAGCACGCACAGAAATACGAGGAGAAAAAAGATCAGGACTTTCAAAGCGCCGCCGGCGCCCCCCTGAGCGCCGTAGTAAGAAGCAAGCACCGCAAGCAGGATCAAGAAAGTGACATGTATCCGAACATCGATCCCACCAATACGAGCAATTTTAAAAGACCATCTCATTTGCCATTTCCAGCACGCTACCGTCTTAAGGTAAGCGAAGCGTCCACGCTTTGCCTCTTCTTTCCCTCTTCTTCGCCTTTCTCAGGCACCAAGAGGAACTAGGAAGAACTCAAGAACTCAAGAACTCAAGAACTCAAGAACTCGAGGACTCAAGAATTCAAGAAGAACAAATTCTCGGCCCGAATTTCGTATCGCTCCATTCTTGAATTCTTGAATCCTTGAATTCTTCCCCACACTTCCTCCCCACCTCCCCTCTTGGCGATCTTTTCAATCAGTGCTAGCTTCCGTGTCCTTCGTATGAACTACAAAGAGACATTGAATCTGCCGAAAACGGAGTTCCCAATGAAGGCTAACCTGACCAGCCGGGAGCCCGAGATTCTCTCTCGTTGGGAAAATGAGAACCTTTACGAGCAGATTCAGAAAGCGCGGGAAAACGATCCTGTTTTCGTTCTACACGATGGCCCGCCATTCGCCAATGGCGACGTCCATATGGGTACAGCGCTCAATAAAGTGTTGAAAGACTTAATCGTAAAGAGCCGTGCAATGGCCGGTTTCAGGGCACCCTATATCCCGGGTTGGGACTGTCATGGATTACCCATCGAATTCAAGGTGGTCAAAGAATCCAAGGGCCTCTCTCCGCTGGAGGTACGCAAACGGTCCGAGGCCTATGCACGCAAATACATCGATATTCAGAAACGCCAATTTCGGCGACTCGGAGTGTTCGGGGATTGGGAACACCCGTACCTGACACTCGATCCCGCCTATGAAGCCGTTGTCCTTCGCGTATTCGCCGAAATGGTGGAAAAGAACCTGGTATTTCAGAGCAGGAAGCCTGTCTTTTGGAGCACCGGCGCCCAAACCGCGCTGGCGGAGGCCGAGGTGGAATATAAAGAGCGGACGGATCCCTCGATCTATGTCGGTTTTCCGATCCGGACCGGGGCCTTTGCAGGAAAAGCTTCGATCGCGATCTGGACCACCACACCCTGGACCATTCCCGCGAATTTAGCGATCTCGGTCCACCCCGAGTTCAAATATGTGGTTCAGGAGTTCACTCATCCCGATCAGGCCGCACCAACGGTGCTAATCCTGGCAGTCGAGCTGGTCGGAAGATTCTGCCAGGAAACCGGCTGGAACCCGATTGGCGAACCGCTCGAAATTTTCGCGGGCGCGGCTATGGAAAAATGGGTCTGCCGGCATCCGTTCCTGGAACGTGACTCGATCGTTTTGCTTAGCGAACACGTTACGCTCGACGCCGGCACCGGCTGCGTGCACACGGCGCCGGGACACGGAGAGGAAGATTACCAAATTGGAATCAAGTACGGACTTCCCCTGCTCTCTCCCGTAGACGACAATGGACGCTACACCGAGGAGGTTGGGGTCCCCGAATGGGTTGGAAAATATGTATTTGCGGCGAACAAGGATGTCATTCAGCGGCTAGCCGAAGTCGGATGTTTGCTTTCTGCGACAGAGTACCACCACACTTACCCGTTCTGCTGGCGATCCAAAACCCCCGTTATTTTTCGGGCCGTTGAGCAGTTCTTTATCGACGTCAACCGGCTCAAGTCCCAAGCGCTTGAAGCGATCGACCGGGTGAAATGGGTGCCGCCCTGGGGCAGGAACCGGATCTACGCGACCGTCGAGTCTCGTCCAGACTGGTGCATCTCGAGGCAGCGCAGCTGGGGAGTGCCCCTTCCGGTCTTCTATGATAGTGGCCGGCCGATCTTAGATCCTGCTTGGATACGCAGGGTGGCGGATCTCGTTGAAATTCGCGGCACGAACGTTTGGTATGAGTTGGCGGACGCAGAGCTGGCAGCGGTGCTTGGTTTACCCAAAGCGCTTTCACGGCGCAACGATACATTGGACGTCTGGATCGATTCCGGTGTGAGCCATGAAGCGGTTCTTCGCGGTAACCCGGTATTGCATTGGCCCGCCGACGTTTACATCGAGGCGACGGACCAGCATCGCGGATGGTTCCAATCCTCGTTGATGACCAGCGTGGCAATCAATGGGGCGGCACCCTACCGCGAGGTCCTCACTCACGCGTTCGTCGTGGACGTGGATAGCAGGCAAAAAATTTCCAAGTCTCAGCAGGGAGGGTACGCCAAACCAACCGAATCTGACCACTACGTCAACAAATACGGCGCAGATATCGTCCGATTGTGGGTTTCAAGCGTCAATTACACAGACGAGGTGCCGTTCGGCGAGAAGATGTTTGACCAGTTGACGGACACCTACCGCCGAATTCGAAACACGCTCCGAATCCTTTTGGCAAATCTCTACGATTTCAATCCGGCGACGGACAGGATAACAAATCTTACCTTGGTCGATCGGTGGGCGGTGTCGCGGCTTCAGCAATTGATCCAACATTGCCGGGACGCCTATCAGCAATACGAGTTTCACAAAGTCTATCACGGGATAAACCAATTTTGTGCAGTCGATCTTAGCAGCCTCTACATCGATATCACAAAGGACCGGATGTATTGCGACGCCCCGCGATCGCCGCGGCGCCAGGCGACTCAAACAGTAATGTACGAGATCTTCGAAACACTGGTGCGTTTGATCGCGCCGATTCTCGTATTTACGGCTGAGGAGGCTTGGACCTACTTCAGAAGATCAACTTCGGTGCATCTGGAAAAGTTCCCGGTGTACGATAATTCGCAATTTGATCCAAACGCCCTCGAAAACGTGGAAGCTCTCCTCGCCGCTCGCTCGGTCGTCGCCCAATCGATCGAAATTGCGCGACAGCAGAAGCTCATCGGAAACGCCCTCGAGGCGCACGTCAAACTCTCGCTGCCGCGAGAACATCGAATCCATCAATTAAGTCTCGGCGAGATCGAAGAATTTCTGATCCTTAGCCATCTTGATTTGGTTGCGACGGACGTCGAATCGACCGCAGTCGTCAGCAAAATTTCGCACTTGCGTTGCGACCGCTGCTGGCGCCACCTGCCGACCGTCGGCACACAGGTGGGTCACCCAACCCTCTGCGATCGGTGCGCGGAAGTGGTTAATGAGCTGGTCGTCAACGAATGAAATATTTGATCTTTCTCGGACTGCCACTATTTGCGCTGGATCAATTAACGAAGTGGCTCGTGCGCCAGAACATCCCGTATGGAGCAGAGATTCCGATTATCCCGGGATTCTTCAGCCTGGTCCACGCTTCGAACACGGGTGCCGCGTTCAGCATGTTCACCGGAAACAATTTCTTTTTTATCGCCCTCGCTTCAGTTGCACTGGTAGCGATCCTGTTTCTCCTGATTCGTGATCCAAGGACGCGGACACCGCATCAACGACTAACTAACGTTACAAAAATCTCCTTCGGCTTACTCGCCGCCGGTATCGTCGGAAATCTGACCGACCGAATTCTTCGCGGCGCGGTCACCGATTTTCTGCACTTCTACGTCCGCGAATACGCTTGGCCATCATTCAACGTTGCGGACAGTTGTATCTGCGTCGCCGCCGGCTTGCTCATTCTAGCCTCGTTCCAGAAAGGTAGGGACGCGCTCCCGCGCGACCGAACTAGAGGCTAGTGGCTGGAGGCTAGTGGCTAGTGGCTAGTGCCGGTACGAGCCAATTAGATGTCAATCTTCGTGACCTTTAATTCACCAGCCACCAGCCACTAGCCACTTCTCACCGCCCTCCATTTTTCGGCACGCGTCGCTGCCAATCGAATTCCGCCGTCAGTTCCTGGCCAAACAAATCCCGTGCGACGGCTTTGAATTCGAGTTCGGAAACGTTGGGCACCGCGTCCCATGTCGGGAAAACTCGGTACGGAGGCGAATCCGCGGTGCCAAGAAATTTGTAATTGGTCTCCCCTTTAGCACGCACGCCAAACGCAACCGACATGACCCTCTCTGCAGTGGGCTCAGCCTTAATTTCCCAGCGCTCTTCTACCTCGCTATTCCGATTTGCCTCCAAATGCAGCTCGCCCGGTTGTTCCGTACCCACCTCTATTGACTGCTGATTGCGCAGTACCAGAGTCGACCAGGGCGCAAGCTCGATGCTAAGTTTCTTATCGGGACCCGGACCGAAGCTGGTCCCTTTGGCAGCGGAATCAAAGACACGTTCCCAGTTGCCCGCTGGAGAAAAGACTTTGATATTCGCTTTGTGCGTTTCCCCTGAATTATTGAAAACGACCAACATTTCTTCTCGCCGCTTTTGATCAATTCGGGAAACGGCAAAGATTCCGGGTTTGTCTTCAGCGTAACGCACCATCTGAATCCCACCCTGCAACGTCGGGTTCTTTTTTCGAACCGAAATCATTGCGCGAATGGCGCGAAACAGTGGATGATCTTCGTTGAAGGCCGGCGCTGAGCCATCTCCCCCGCCGATCCTCTTTTCCTGAGCGTATTCAGGCACTTTTGATCCAAACATATCCTCTCGCGATGCCACGTCGCCTCCCTTGCCCGTGAGCCCTTGCTCATCGCCGTAATACATCGCTGGAATCCCTCGGGTAAAGAACAACACAGCGTGTGCCAGGATATCCCGCGCAAGAAGCTCCTCGTTCGAGGCGGTAGAGACATCATTGCATAAAAAATAACCGATTCGCCCTAAGTCATGATTGCCCAGAAAGGTTACGAGCCCGTAGGCGTTCACTGATTGGGTGGTATAATAGCTATCCTTGGCGAAAAACTCAGCCAGCTTCGCAGGTGCGTCCGTCCCCGCCGCGAATCCCCGCACCGCTTGCTGGAAGCCGAAATCCAGCACCGAGGGCACGCTCGCCCGATGAACAAATTCGGAAAGAACCGCAGGATCATGATCGTAAACCTCTCCGAAGATAAAGAAATCTTTCCGGCCCGAGTTCTGCGCAGCTTCCTGGATCGCCGGCACAAACCTTTGCCAAAACTCTTTGTTGACGTGCTTCACCGTATCCAAGCGAAACCCGGCGATATCGAAATTCTTGATCCAATCCGAATAAATATCGATCATGCCTTGGACGACGCGAAGTTGTTCGGTAAACAGATCGTCGAGCCCGGAGATGTCTCCATATTCGGCACTTTCACCGCCTGTCGAGGCTTCACCCCGGTTATGGTAAACGGTCGGATCATTTAACCAACCCGGCGTCTTGATCGTTCGATCCTTTTCATTGAGGAACGTTGGCGGCACAGGGAAGCTAACGTCGGGATCGAGTGCGGGAAAATCCGGCCTGTTGATGTAATCGCGATCGTCAAATGGTTTCCCGTTCGCGTCGAGGTAAGGTTTAGAAAACTTATATTGATATGCGTGAACTCCATTCTTCGGCTGAATGACGTCCGCGGTATGATTGACGACAACGTCCAAAATGGTTCCGATTCCGTGCTGTCTTGCTTCCGTAATCAAACCTTGAAGGTCGCCTTTTGATCCAAAGTGCGGATCTACATCGGTAAAATCCAGAATCCAATAACCATGGTACCCTGCCTTAGGCCGTATACCCCTCCCATAAGTTTGTACCGCGAGATTCCGAAAAATCGGACTCATCCAGATTGAAGTAACTCCAAGGTCCCGAAGGTAATCGAGTTTTAAGGTGATCCCTTGCAAGTCGCCGCCATGGAAAAAATCCGGATTAGCGGGATTGAATCCAGTCTCTTCCGGCGCGTCAGACTCTACCCCTCCTCTATTATTTGATGGATTACCGTCATTGAATCGGTCGGGCAACAGAAAGTAGACGATCTCGCCCAGACGCGGTGACCGCACGCCAGGTTGAAAAAGGCTATCACCTCCGTGGGCGACAGAGGCAGCCAGGAGGAGGACGAGACTCGTAAAGAATTCAAGAAGTCGAGTATTCAAGAATTTGGGAGTTACACGAGCAAAGAGCCAATGCGCAAGATCGCCGCCGAATTCTTTACCGGGCACTTCGAGCGCCTACTGAATTCTATTATTGGCTTCATCGCTGCTCCAACAATACCCGCTCTCGCGCCCGGGCGATATGCCGCTTTCTCTTAAATCTCGTCTTTTAAACCCAAATCCCGAAATTGAGGACTCGTCCTCGTGCTCGTCGTCGTCCTTCAGCCTCGAGAATCCCGATGTTTGACAATCAGACTAACTGGACAAAATAATTGCGGGACAATCGGGCTCTTTTCGCTCCAGAAAACGCCGACTAATCGAGGACGACGACGAGCGCGAGAACGAGGATCCAAACTTCGGAGTTTAGGTTAAATGGCTGATCGCATGGCAGCACCTCTCACTTCTCACCTTTCACCTCTCACTTCGACTCACCGCCCGAGCCCCGGCTCCAACGCCTTTAATAGCTCCAACGCCTCCTCTCGCGTCCTCACCTCTCCCTCCAACTGTGCAGTCTGGATCGCCTCCAGCAGTTGTCCCATTCGCCGGCCCGGCTTCAGGCCTAAAGCGATCAGATCATCTCCTCGTATCAACGGTGGCGGAATAAGCGGCTCCCTCGCAAACTCTGATGCTTTATTCACAAGAAAGTGGTGATTTTCCAGATCACCGTGGCTTCCCGCGCAATCGACGCGGTGCAGTTCGAGTTCAATCTCAAAGTTAGGACGCGCCATGAAGCGCCTCAGTTTCGCCGGACGCATCTGTTTGACGTCTTTAAAAATCATATGATTGCGCACCGCTTCGACCACTACGTTGATCTCGTGCCGTGAGAAACGAAGCCGTGTCATCACCTGTTCCGCCATCTCTGCGCCCACCTTATCATGTCCGTTAAATCGAATTCGTTGATCCGCTGGATCGAATGATCGTGTTGGCGGCTTACCGATATCGTGAAGCAGCACACTAAGCGCCTGCACTCCGTTGGCTTCCGGCCCAAGCAAACCCAACATCATCCGAGTATGGACAAACACATCGCCTTCAGGGTGGAACTGCTCCGGCTGCTCGCACCCTTTCAGGGCGTCGACCTCCGGCAGAATGACCGCTAATAACCCACTTTTGTCTAGGAGATCGAAACCCCGGAGACGGTGTCCATCGACCAGGATCTTGAGCAGTTCATCCCTGACTCGTTCCGGACTAACGACCAGAATCTCGTTGGCTTCTGCCCGGATCGCGGACCACGTTCCGGACTCAATCTCGAACTCGAGAGCCGAAGCAAGCCGAATCGCGCGAAGCATCCTTAGCAGGTCCTCGGCGAAACGCTCAGACGGCAGTCCAATCGCCCGAATCAGTTTTCGGCCAAGATCCTCCCGTCCGCCGACGAAATCGATGACTTTGTCTTTTACCGGATCGTAAAATATCCCGTTTACAGTGAAGTCCCGCCGGAAAGCATCTTTTTCAGGCGTCGAAAACTCAACAAATTGAGGGTGTCTTCCATCCAGATAAATTCCGTCGGAACGAAAGGTGGCCACTTCAAATTCGAAGTCGCCTTCCAAGACACGGACTACCCCAAATTGGAGTCCAACAGGAATAGTCCGGCGGAAGAGGCCCTGCACCTCGTTGGGTTTCGCACTCGTTGCGATATCGATATCTTTAGGTGCAGTGCCCCGCAGCGCATCTCGGATGGATCCGCCAGCAAAATAAGCGACAAAGCCATTCTCCTGGAGCTTCCGGACTACCGAAGCTGCAACGGCATACGGCTTTGACTCTCGTAGAACCGGGAGGTCCATCAAGCAGCTTCCGCGACCAGTTCGGAACCGTCAAGATGGAGCAGATCCGCTTCTGCTGCGTCCATAGCTGTCTGTAGCGGCAGGTGGAACTCGAGATAGGTGTGCGCTAGGGCAACAAGCTTCTCCTCCCTGCTTAACGTTTCGTTCTCGTTTAGTGTTGTCATGATTTTTTCCGCACCTTCGGCCGCCGATCACCGGCTGCGGACATAAAAAAAACCCGCCGCCGATCGATCAGCGGTGGGTTTTTTCTAAAGTTTGAGAATATTTGTCGATTAACTGCTCGTACCCGTGCCCGCCGACCATAGTCCGTCATGGAGCATGACGGACCCTACGCACTGACGTTTGGACGGTGCGCTATTGGGGTCGGCAATAGCAATGGTTACGAACATTGTTGGTTATATAATCCAAGAACTTAATACCTAATCAAGCAAGAATTTTTCGGAATTGACAACTGTCATGCAATTGTAAACAACTCCTTAATTCGCAAAAATGCGAATGGGCAGTGCCTAGATCGATTGCGTTCGAAGAGAATGTAATCTTTTGCGTCTAAACCGTGACACGTATAGTGCGTGCGACGTGAAATAGATCCAAGGTATTGCGCTAGCAAGGACTGCATTGCGTCTTGATGCAAATGCGACCGTTAAAGCTGCCTACTGAATCATCCAATATGAATACTGAAACAGGGTTAACCCAGAATGCGCAGGGCAAACGCACCACAAGCGTGCGCCTCGAGCATCTGGACACATTAGAACGAATCGTTCGCGATTTTGGATTCAAGGATCGAAGCCATTTCTTCCAGCTTTGCACGGACGCCTTATTGCAAGCCCACAGAGACGGACACCGTCTGGACTGGCCGCCACGATTTATCGTCAGAGAATAAAAGCTGTCCTGCGAGGTCTATCGTCGGCGGGACACCCATCGCCGACCGAACGACTGCGATTCACTCCTGCGCGGGTTTCTCACGACCATTCCATCTTCCTCGCTGCCCTCGAGAACTGGTCAAGGCCGACCTGCACATTTCAGCACCACCAAACGCGGAGCCCAGGGGCATTTAGTACACCAAGTCTGAAGCTGGTATAGCAGCGTTGGGGAGCGCCGCCGGATGACTCGCAAGGCGCGTAAGCGAAGGCTCCAGCCTTTGTCTCTCCTCCCTCGCTGGCGAGGCGATAGGAAGTGGTTGCGAAGACTGACATTCTTGCGCGAGCTCTGATCACCGCAAAATCTTCGAAGATGAGCGATCAGGCTGTGATTCTCTGCGTTCGATTCCATCTAAGAGTCGTCTCGTAAGTTCAATCTGGTACGAACCGAAACGCTCCTCGATCGTTCCCAGGTGCTTGGCAAGAACCCTCTTCATCGACCCGATGTCGCCAATTGGACGCGAAATATTCATATATTCCTCGGCGAGTCTTTGCATCGCCGCAGCCTCGAACCGGCCGACCCTATTGAATACGGGCACGCAAGTCACGAGAACATCTTCCAACTTATGCCATTGCTCTGACGGTCCGGCCTCTGCCACATCAACGGAGAGGCCCTCTCTGTCCCTGACGAATCTGAGGCGCAGCACGGGAGATCGGAAAACTGTCAATGCGTTCCCAGAAGAAGCTGGTTCTTCTTTCTCCTCAACAAGCGAGAACGCCTGCCTCTTCAGGAGCGAACCCACAAAATTGAGTATTTCTTTGGTGAAACCTCGTGTCATAACCGTCCTTTTCGCGTCAACTTGGCTCGATCTGCCGTAGTCCGATCGCCTTTGACTAAACATACTCTAATTCTTTCTCAAAGAAAATGCCCCCCTTATTCTCTAAAGCGGCGTAGGTCGTCGTTCCAAGGGATTTCCAGACCTCTTTGCCTTGCCGGCAGACGCGAACATAGTATCTTCCGGACGCGTTATGCCGGTGCAAATGCTGAGTTCTGGTTCTTGCCCATTGCCCTTGGCACTGGTCAATCTGATCTGGGTCATTTGCCCAATAACGTCCAAAATTCACGAAAAATATCCGTGAATCAAATCGTAGAAAAGCGCCCTTAGCTCAGCCGGATAGAGCAACGGATTTCTAATCCGTGGGTCGTGGGTTCGAGTCCCGCAGGGCGCGCATGAAGTTTAGGTTGCTTTTTCTACGGTCACGTTCTACGGTCCTCTCGCATGGCGAACAAGAAGTGGCAGAAGACGAAAACTCAATTTCTCCTCCGAAACACTGACTCCGGGAGGTTCTATGCTCGGCTCTACCGGGAAGGGCGAGAGGTTTGGAAGAGCCTCAAAACCGACGTTTACAGCGTAGCGGTTGCTCGACTCGGCAAGGAGGTCAAGACCGTCAAGCAGGCCACGAAGTCGGCTGAAGCCGTAGAAAGCGGACGCACGACCGTAGAAACGCTGGCTGATCAGTACCTTGATGCGGTGCGGCTCGACGTAGGCATTAAACCGTCGATGGTCCTGTATCGGGAGGAAATCGTCACCGCAATTTTTAAAGTTTGGCCCGAGCTTAAGAATCTGCACCCCAGATCAGTAACGACCGCGCAATGTCAGGAATGGGCAAACCGGCACGCTGCCGCATATTCCGGCACTCGATACAACAACGCGCTCGATACGCTTCGGTTAATTTTCAACAAGGGGATCGAGCAGGGCTTGATCTTCAGTAACCCGGTCAACGGTATTGCCAAGAAGGCGCCGAGCAGGAAACATCTTGACCTTCCAAGCCGGGAAGAGTTCACCAAGGTCATTGCCTCGATGAGGACCGCCGGCGGTGGGTACTCGATACCATGCGCCGACCTGGTGGAGTTTCTAGCTTACTCAGGATGCCGCGTTGACGAGTCCCGGCACATCGAATGGTCAGACATTGAAGCCGACGCAATTTGGATTAAAGGCGGATCTACCGGCACCAAGAGCAAGGAGCGTCGTCGGGTTCCGATGATCGAGGCGATGCGGGCTCTATTGAATGATTTGCGGGACACTCCGCGCTATCGTCGATCAGGTCGAGACAATTACGTTCTCAGTGTTCGGGAATGCCAAAAGTCAATCGACCGGGCTTGCGCTGAACTTGGGATCAAGCGCTTTACACATCACGACCTTCGGCACCTATTTGCCACAAGGTGCATTGAGTCGGGCGTTGATATTCCGACTGTCTCGAGGTGGATCGGCCACAGAGACGGAGGAGCGTTGGCGATGAAAACTTATGGTCATCTTCGCGATGAACACTCGCAAGCGATGGCTGCGAAGGTGATATTTTAAAAGAACATTAGTTTATGCACCGAGATGCATGAAAATGACAGGAAATGAGCCGTTTTTGACAGGAAATTGGCAGGAAAAACGGTCTGTTTGCTAGGTCATGCTACGGTGATTCCGCGTAAAGAAATCCCGTAGCCCGAGTTCGTTCGGGTGACGCTGGTCGACTCACGATCTTTCCTTTGTTTGTGCCGGGCGCAAGCCGTAACCTCTCGGGATGTCCCTTAGTCGCTCTTCGCAGTAACCAAATTATGAATGAAATTCTCGTTGCAATAGGGGGTGGTTTAAATGGCCGGTAAAACTCTGGAAAATCTACTCGGACCCACCACCGAATATCTCGGCGAGGGGATGCTAAAGCTCGTAAAGAAACGCGTCGAAAATCTTCAGCATATTTTCGCGAGCGCAGAGGCGAAACTTGGCGATCGAATCAACTCGCCTGGAGCGGTCCCTCCTCGGGTTCTGGCCGGAGTTCTAAACGACGGCTCTTATCGCGAGGATCCTATTGCGATCGAATATTTTGGCGGCGTGCTCGCTTCATCTCGAACTGAAATATCGAGAGACGATCGAAGCGCCACCTTCGTGAGCTTGGTATCGCGTCTTTCCACCTATCAATTGCGCTTGCACTACATCCTCTATGCAAGCTTTTTGAAACTTTACGGAGGTTCCGGCGCGAGCGTCGCCCTAGAACATGAGCGGACATTGCTGACAACGTTCATTCCCGAATCAGAAATCAACGTAGCCATGGACTTTGCCGAGACCGAAAAGCGAGCAACTGTTATTGTTCATGCGCTTCTCGGACTTGCGCGAGAATCTCTGATCGGTCCGACGTATGGGGTCGGTGACGCGGATGCGACCAGATCACTAGGTTATACGGGCACCGAGCGGGGCCTGGTGATTCATCCGTCGCCATTCGGGGTCGAGCTTTTTCTTTTTGCGATGGGAGGAGGACATCTTCCGATCAATATTTTTCTACGACCGGAAATCACTTTTGGATCAATGGAAGGCGTAACGATTCCAGCCGGTTGTCTCGCGTTGAAAAAGCCGACGGCTGAAGCTCGCCAAATAGACGCTTCAACGCTGAATGTTCCGCCTTCGAACGCATAATCCGTTACCCTAAATCCTTGAGATGCGTGCCGCTCTCCGCTGGCAGATTGAGTCGGATAGCCGAGGGTCCAGTACAGCGGGCGACCGATCAAACGAGCTGTACGGGCAAATGTGAACGTTTGTTTTTGCCGCGCCATTCGATCTCTTGTCGGATCTCTGCCGTCGCCACCGTGTGTTGCCTGCTCTTTAGCGCCGTGCGCCTGACTACGTCGGCGAGGTCATGCATTAATTGAAGCTCGCCTGGCGACAGTTTCTTTAGCCAGGATGGATTACTCATAGAAGCTTGGACGAAAATCGAGCCAGTAACATTCAGTTGGCCGTGGCTTGCATCAGCCCAACCTCGCGCTCCCCTTTGAACGGAGACGGAGCCGGCGGTGTCTGATATCACTGGTTAAGGCGATCCGGGTTCGCGCCCAAAGTCTCGCCAACTCCTGACTTTGACATAAATGGGACCTTGCGCGACTTTGACAAGTGGCCCTTGGGCGCGTTACAAAACGCGAGGTGCAAAGTTCCCAGGTTACGCCAAAAGGCGGTACCAAATAAGAAAAAAACTCGCGGTGAGGAGACTTGGCCCATGTTTAGGCGAGCATTTGAGGTCGCTAGCGCGTACACGCGCCCGGTAATTATTTCTCGAAAAACCGTTGATGGAAAGTGCGCAAGCTCCATCGGGGCTTATATCATTGTGAATGACGAAGGATGGATTCTGACCGCATGCCATATTATCAAAATGTTCGTCGATTTGGTCACTGAATCGGTAGCCGTGAAAGATATTATCGCGAGACGCGAGGCGATAAATAATAATCCGTGTATGACCCCTAAAGAGAAAGGCAAAGCGCTAGGTCAATTACCAAAACCAAAGCCGGGCGCAACAATAGAAGTTTCGGCATGGTGGGGCGCTGATGGAATAGCTATAATCGACCCGCAACATTGTCTAGAGGGAGTAGACATAGCTGTCACTAAAATTGGACCAATGCCTCCAGCTTGGGTGTCCGCCTATCCGGTGTTTAAAGACCCATCAAGGGGCATTCTACCCGGTGTGAGTCTTGCACGGCTCGGTTACCCGTTTCAGCCCATTAACCCGACATGGGATACCGCCCAAAGCAGATTCAATTTACCTCTGAGCGCGTCACCCCCAGTCTTCTTGAACGAAGGAGTGTTGTCGCGTATGATTGATCTTCAATTTCCGAATCAACTGCCCTCTCCTTTTCCTCTTCAGTGGATTGAGACATCTAGCCCTGGGCTAAAAGGCCAGAGCGGCGGGCCGATATTTGACATGGAAGGCGTGGTTTGGGGTATTCAGAGCAATACGCAATCTTATCCACTAGGGTTTGATCCTGATGATCCCAATTATAAAGGCAAGAAGCTTCATCAATTTCTGAATGTTGGACGAGGGGTTCATCCCACAACAATCGCCGAATTCCTCAAAGCCCAGGGTGTTAAGCACTCATTATCCAATTGATAATATCCCTAGGAGAACGACCATGCTAAATCAGATCGTCACGTATCCGGCAATCCCGCCGACCGCTACCAGCGTCACCACACTCTCAGCCGCGCCAGTACTAAGTGGCCTCGCGTGGGATGAGACGCTTAATCAAGAATCCGATCCTTATTTTGACCCGGTGAGATGGATGCCTACACTTCAGGAGGGGTCGTCGATCGAAAGTGTTGTTGTCGTTTCGCCAGCTGGTCCGAAGCCAACAGCGTTTAGTCGTCAACGCTGACTCGGCCATAAGAAAAGGGCTGGCCCTTGCAACATGGAATTCCCACGCCCCGGACGATCAGACGAATTTAAGTGCATCAGGAAGATTAGCATCCATCTCGTAGGGATCGCCGCCCAAAATTTCGTCGGCAAGCCCATAGGGAAAATCCGCGAGAGCGAATTCTCCAAGGTGTCTTTCGGTCCCTTCGGAAATTCTGACCGGAATCCGTGGCTCTGATGGTAATAGGAGCCGGATCATTTTACTAACTTCTTCCGCTTCGCTTTTTGGTAGGTGCGGTGAAATTACAATCTCCTCGATCAATTTCGAGTAATCGACGTCGATAACGTGGCCATCTTTCCGACTGATGGTTGGCTCGATCGCCACAACAAAGCGTACCTCGTTCTCAAAGCTAAACGACTCTTGCTTGAAATAGTATGGGCGCGAAAGATATTCAAAAAGCTGAAATTTCGTCCTTCGCTCATTACGTGGAATGTACGTGACCTTTCCGAGTGACCCTTGAAAATTCGGGATTTTGAGCACTTCGTTGACCCTGCTTGGCGAGCTTGTGATTGCTATGCCCTTATCTCCGTAGATTTTCCAAAACGCCATCGATTCTGTTTCCCTCTGATTCCAACACCATATCAATCGACGTTTGGCGAGTTCTCGCAGCCAAATATTGATGCGTACCCTCGATATAAGCGATGGATTACCTGGAGTCGCAGACGGATGCAAGATCCCTCTTTCCTCAGTGTCCGCATTGACGTCATACCAGTTGGAGTCTTTCAACAGCTTTGCAAAGTCCTCCTCCAAATCATCATACAATTCTGCGAGTAAAATCGCCTCGGTCGGATCGATTTTCTGAAGAGTTGCAAGCGTTGGAATAAATACTTTGCCGGAGAGCATCATCAGAAGGGTGCTCACTTTCATGTAGCGCCAGATTTTGAGAGTGTCCGCCAGTGGCCTATTTTTCTCGAATTGTTCGAACATATTTTGTTCCAATCATCGGGGGATTATGCCGAGACAGCTTGAACTTCCACGAAAGGTCAAGGCAAAACCGGAAACTAACCGCCAGTGGTTACTTCTGCCGAAAACGGCAGAACTCGCCAAAACCCGAACGCACCAGGACGACCGGCACACCGCGTTTTGATTGAGCGGCGGCGGTGTTTTCCGCTGCGCTGTCATTCTGGCATTGCGCGCCGAGTAACACAGGTCGACATTCACCATTGGCGTCGCATCGAGCATCGCGTGAACGGTTGACGGGACTCTTCCGAGAGTCCTTAAATTTGTGAGTCTGCGACAAGTGAAAATGGAAAGCCCCCCGAAATGAAATCTATCTGGCTCCTTATGGTGCTTGCGCTTGTGTCCCTTTCGGGATGTGCGGATTTCATGGAAGGGTACAATGACGCCAAGCTGCACGCCGGAGAACCCGGTTACAGCTTCCCAGAGAGATTGGCGCGGGTCGGAGATTCTGCGGTGAGATCCGCAGGAGACTTCGCAACAGGATACGCGCAGGGTTCCCAAAGCTATCGTCCGCCAGCTTATCAGCCAATCCCGGTTCACGTTCCGCAAACGGCAACCGTGCTCGTTCCCGGTGAGGGTCCAATTTTTATCAACTACTGACAACCGCTCATTGACGCGGCAATAATCTGCGGCTTTTCGTAAGACTGAACGCCGGCGACGACGCCATTGGCGTTGGCCTTTGGGTCGATCATGGGGGCAGCGACCGGGTGCCTGGTCGGTCTCGCGGCAAGATGGTTTAAGCGCGGGCGCTAATGGATGGACTCTGGGCCGGCGGATTCTTCCAATCGAACTTCTTTGTACCCCGAAAAGAGGACGGCCTCATGGACCGCTAACCATGACGCAAATAAAGCCCGGAGTCCTAAGACTTGTCGGGCTGGTACCTTTCTTTGAAAGCTCGAGGCTATTTAGAACTCGTTTTGTCGGTGCTGTTATTTTTGGCAATGGCCGAGAGCGTCGGGCGGTTTTCATCCTCCGCGGCCGCTTGCTCTTCGTCAGAATTTAGAAAGGCCAGCACGAGTTCGCGCATATAGGCTCCTACCGATGCGTAATTTTGCCGCTTGGTCTGTCGCTTCAACGCTCGCATAGTGGCGCTATCGGCATCGACGATTTGTAAGTCCAGACGAGTCTTGTTGGTTGAACGATAGTTATACTGCATAGGTCATTTCCTCTCCGTCCGCGCTTGTCGAATCTCGGCGAGTAGCTCGCGCAGCGTCGGCACCTGTGTCTGTGATTTCAGCTTCAAAGTATTTGGTCATGCCTTAAACTTTAAACCCATACTTTAAACTGTCAAATTATACTTTACTCTAATGCTGTAAAGTGCGTAATTAAAACATGATGGGCGAGCGAACGCAAAGGCTCTTAGATGCTTTAAGGGAATGGTGTAACGAGAAGTATGGAAGACAGACTGAGGTGGGCAAGGCCATTGGCGTCAGTCCGCAAACAGTGAGTAATTGGCTGGCGATCCCTCCAAGAAATCAATTGATGGGAGAACACGCCTTAGCTATTCAGGAATTCCTACAAAAGCATCGAGCCCAAAAAGGCAAAAGGGCCAACCAGCCGTAAACCTGGTCCGCCCTTTATTTGAATCCGCAAGTTTCGCCGTCGCGAGGATGTCGAGTCTACTACTCAATTTACTAGCCACCAGAGCAGCTAATCAATGACGACAGCAAAATTTGTGATCAAGCCAGGATGCGCTGTCTTAAAGATGTGCAAACGTTCCCAGGTACGCCGACGCCGGCGCCTGAGAGGAGACCGCCGGCAGCTCGATTTGAAACGAATCCGCTGCGACCGCTTCAATAACAGGCTCGAAATGTTTTCGCAACTGACGCAATGATGGGATTTCGTTAATTGCATCGGGATACGCTCCGAAACTGGCTGCAAGCGCCTCGGCCTGTAAGACCGTCTT
>Ga0185299_10003261_pt1 | contig 22127 bp, 14 predicted proteins | sample PaiPotPPA55metaG_FD_128002 | JGI IMG/M metagenome (GOLD analysis project Ga0185299, IMG submission 128002) | Iron sulfur acid spring bacterial and archeal communities from Banff, Canada, to study Microbial Dark Matter (Phase II) - Paint Pots PPA... ... | reverse complement strand
GACCGCGCTCCTTGAGAATTCGTCATACTTCCAGAAGGAAGCGGATCTCCTACTTCGAACTGGCGTTCACGATGTCCAGCCAGTATGGGGCGGATGGCTCGGACAATACCAAGCGAAGCTGCAAATCACATTACACCACGCTGAAACACGTAAGCGGGGAGCCCCGGGACTCTCAAGGTAGGATATTGACATTCCATCCCTTCATGGTGCTATATGTATAGCTAGATTGAAGAGCAGGTCAGAGAAAGCCAGTTTTTCTGACCGCTCAAGGGAGGTTTTTCGATGAATACCAACAACGCAGCCAATCGACAGGACCTAATCGAGAATTCAGTGGACCACCAAGTCTCCACTCTCACAAGCTCCGCGGCTTCGCCGGGACAACTGGAAACGCTTCTCAACTCGGAACTCGATCACGACCTTATCGAGTGGCCCCGCCAATACCTGGAAACCTATCTCGATTCCGATGCGACAGGCCGCGTCCCCCTAAACCCCGAGCAACTCCAGGATGTTCTCGAAGCGGCCTTTGACCGCGACGGAACAGCCGCCCGCAATTATCTCGAAGAGTTGAACGGTGAACATGGGCCAACGAACCTTGGAGACTCCACGCTGCAAATCGTAACTAGACGTGGTGAAGGGAAAGACAAAGGCTACGAGCTGCTTTTCGACCCGACTGACAGCCAAGACCTGAAACACCTGATCGAGCAATTAGACATCCGGGCGTGGGAGAAACAGAACGCGCAGACCACTCCCGCTCTCGAAACAAAACCCGATATCGAACGACGCGAGACCACTGCATCTGTCACGACGCACCAGCCCGGAAGCGGAGCCGTCGAGATTCACGACAAAATTACGGGTACCGATGTCCGCAAGTTGCTTGGCGGTGGCGAGTTGCCCGCAGGTCTCCAGTCCGCATTGAAAAAGATGGGCCCAGATGCACTCGTTAAAGATGCACAAACCGATAGCGGAATCTACCGCGGTGCGATCACCGGCGAAACTGATAAAAAGCTCATTCAACAAATTACTTCGCGCATCGTGGTTCTCCATCCGAAAGACCTTCTCGACATACTCCCTGCTGTGGGCGAAAACGTACGCATTGCTTACAGCAACGACAGGGCCAGCGTCGTCCCAGTCAAGGACAGGACCAAAACGCAGGAGGTGGGGCGGTGAATCAACTAACTGCTTACCGAAAGCCAACAGACCCCGGCTACGTCGGTGGGTTCTATTGGCCGCCAACAATCGTAGGTTTTATCGGCCTCTTCTTGACAAATGTAATTGCCACTCAGTTTGTGGCTTGGCGCTTCGAGAATCAGCCTGCACTCGGTCCCGCCTTGCTCCGCATTGGCTCGTTCTCTTTGTACGCACCTTATAAATGGCTCGTGTGGGTATGGACGGAAGGCGGCACGGCAGATATTAGAATCAAACTTCCACTGCTCATCGGCGCGGGCATCATTGTGGGCGGATCGTTCGCCTCCGGCGCCCTCTTTTTTCTCCTGAATCTCGCGCACACGAAGGCGCTCTCAAAAAACACCGAGGACCTTCACGGTTCCGCGCGATGGGCCACCAAAGCAGATATCGAGGAAACCAATCTCATCCAGGCAAAGCAGGGCGTGTATGTCGGAGGCTGGCACGAAAAGTCTATCAAGCACCTCCACTACTTACGACACAACGGCCCGGAACACATCCTTGCGTTTGCTCCCACACGAAGCGGCAAGGGCGTGGGCATCGTCATTCCAACACTCCTGGCGTGGGCGGAGAGCACCGTGGTCTACGACATTAAGGGGGAGAATTGGGCAAAGACAGCAGGTTTCCGCAGCCAAGCTGGGCAAATCTGTTTTAAGTTCTCTCCGGTAGAGCCTGAGAGTTCCTCTCGATTCAATCCACTGGCCGAGATTCGCCTCTTTACGGACCGCGATGTTTCCGACGCTCAAAACATTGCGAACATGCTCGTGCGTACCGGAGAAGACAGTCCGCAGGAACGCTACTGGCAGGACGCCGCCGCGTCGATTACCACCGGCATGATTCTCCATGTGTGCTACGCCGCCGCACTCGAGGCTAGGCAAGCATCTCTCAGCCAGCTCGCCGGCGTCTTTACTCGACCCGGTTTCAACTTCCGCGAAACCCTCACAGAGCTACTCAGCTACACACACGACAAGAAAAACGCACACGGTTGGCGTCTTCCCACGGGTGAAGCGACGCGCACCCATCCCGTCGTGAAAGAGAAAGTCCAGGAAATGCTCGACAAAGAGGACAAGGATTTCTCAGGCGTCCTGTCCACGGCGAAGACGGCACTCACGCTTTACAGCGATCCACTTGTTAGCCGCACCACTTCCGTTAGCGACTTCACGATCCAAGACCTCGTGAACCATGAACGGCCAGTATCGCTCTACCTCGTTGTACCGCCGAGCGACAAGATTCGGCTTCGTCCACTCATGCGCCTGATCTTTACCATGATCGTTAACCGGCTCACCGAAAAACTCGATTTTCAGGGCTCCGAGCAACTCCGCAACAAACATCGTTTGCTCTTCCTGATTGACGAATTCCCGTCCCTCAAACGTATGGAGATTTTCGCGGACGCGCTTTCGTACATGGCCGGGTTTGGCCTGAAGGCATACCTCATTACACAGGATATTCGCCAGATCGTAGACGAATACGGCCGCAACGAGAGCATCGTCAGTAATTGCCAGGTTCGCGTTGCTTTTGCGCCCAACCAATACGACACCGCGGAACTCCTCAGCAAGATGACAGGAACACAAACAATCAGGAAAGCCTCATTCAATTTCTCAGGATCGCGGATGTCTCCCGTCCTCGACCGCGTCAGCACGCACATGGACGAGATCGAGCGTCCGCTGATGACACCGGACGAAATCATGCGCTTGCGGCCGCCGAAAAAAGAGCGCGGCGGCAATCAGGAAAAAATCATTGCCCCCGGCGATATGCTGATTTTTGTTTCCGGACACTATCCTATTTACGGCACGCAGATGCTCTATTTCTTTGACCCCATCCTGCGCTCCCGCGCTGAAATCCCGCCGCCGACAAAGTTTTATTCCATTCACGACGGAGGACTTTCGCCCCAGGACCCACTCCCGGACTTCGCACCTCGCCCGAAGCCAACATCAGGAACACGCCCAAACCGTCGTCTGCCGGCTTCGCCTGGCGGTGGCCCTGGCGCAGACCCACCAATCGACCAACCGGCACCACCTCCGGTCTCCGCTCTTCAGCGATCCCCAGGGTTGTTTGACAGCTTGGATTTGAATTCGGAGCGATGACCGATGCAGGAGAACCGCTTTCAACTCGCCGGTTATCTCGCAACAAAACCGACGCTGCGCTACTTGCCCTCTTCCATGCCAGTTGCGAACGCTCGGCTTGGACAAACCTATCGCTTCACACGCAATGAAATTCCCGCTGAACACACCAATTGGTTCAGCCTCGTCTTTTATGGAGATTTGGCGATTCTTGCGACCGAACTCCAGAAAGGCACCAACCTTTACGTCGATGGAACCTTCGACCAACGGCCCTTCGTTGGGCAGGACAAATACACGCGCTATGTCTATGAAGTCACAGTGCACAAATTCTTCGTAGTTGGTGGCGCCGCGCAAGACTCACCAGTCCCGGCCAAACCGCACGCCACACTACCGAACGAGGTCATGACCGATGGCGCTCCGTCAATCGAATCCTCAGAACCCCAAGATACCTGGCTCTTATGAACTACACCATCGACTCCGCCGCGCAGTTCTCTGGGCCTGCCTGCTGGGATCTCCCTTCTTTCTCGGGCTCATTGCGGGCTGGGGTTTCGGCGTACGCGTCAATCTCACTCCCTCACTACCGCTTGGCTTCTACATCACCAGCCATTCGTCAAACGCAAAACTTGTTGAGTTCTGCCCTCAAGGAAAAGCGGCCTACATCTCGCTCATCCGCCAATATCGCACCGCAGGGGCTTGCCCGGATGGCGGAGCGCCGCTTCTCAAACCAGGCGTCGCATTTCCCGGCGACGAAGTGGAGGTGAGCGCAAATGGAATTCGAGTCAATGGACAATTGCTTCCCAACAGCGCAGGACGATTCCGCGACCACCTTCAACGGCCGCTCGATCCGTGGCCTTACGGCACCTACAAAGTCGAACGGGGAACCGTGTGGGTCGTCTCGTCGTTTAACAGTTACAGCTTCGATAGCCGCTATTACGGCGCGATTCCAACTTCCGCGATTCGGCACCATCTCCGCCCACTTTGGACGTTCGCTACAGAAGTTCCTCAGCAGTAGCGTTACTCTTCCCGCCCTTGCCGCCACGACCGCGGCGATTGCGTGGAGTGGACACCTTGCGGCAATTCCTTTATCCCTTGTTGCTCCGCTGCTCGTCTATCACACGAAATCCAGAAAACACGCCTATGCTTCGATGTTCAGCTACTACGCGGCGGCAGGCTGGCCCCTCATCCCTGGAGCGCGCGCATTCTTTGGCGTCCGGAGCACTCCGCTCATTGGATTGTTACTATGCTTGGCCGGCGGGGCACTACTGGCATTGCCGTGGGGTTTGCTCTTCGCGCGCGGACGGGAGAGATCTGCATCCTCCGTGCAGCTCTGCATCCTGCTCACTGTGATACCGCCGCTCGGGATCATTGGATGGGCTTCGCCACTTCTTTCCGCAGGTGTTCTTTTCCCTGGCTCCAAATGGTTCGGACTGGCGCTAATCACAGTCTTTCTGATTGCCTTCCGCTTCAGGCCAGCGCTGAGTGTCGTCAGTTTGGCGCTCTGTGCATTCGTCTTTCATTTCCAGTACACGCAACCGCAGGTCCCTGCAGGATGGGAAGCCGTCAACACAAACTATGGGGGCGCGGGACAGGGGGACCCCGACTTCACGACCGAATACAACACGGCCCAAACCATGCAGACAACGATTCTCGAGTCGCATGCGAACGTGCTTCTCTTCCCGGAACATCTGCTCACGCACTGGAATGAATCCACGGATGCTTTTTGGGGAGACGCTTTAACCGCGCTTGCTTCGCAGCATCGCACAGTGCTTATAGGAGCTGGGATCAACCCACCAGGCTCTTCGAGAAATCCTTTCACGCAGAAGCGGTACTTGAATGTGCTGCTCGCACGCGGCGAGGAAAATACAGCGCTCTATCAAGAGCGCATTCCCGTTCCACTTGCAATGTGGAGGCCCCTCAGTGATGACGGGGTGCCACTGAAGCTCTTTGCCCGCGGAACAATCCGCGTCCACAATCAAAACGCCGCCGTACTTATTTGTTACGAACAAATCCTCGTGTGGCCGTTTCTTTCTTCCGCTCTCGAACATCCGAGCGTTCTATTGACCGCCTCGAATGACTATTGGGCCAAGGACACCCGTATTCCGGCGATTCAGCAATCAAGCGCTGCAAGCTGGGCGCGACTATTCCATCTTCCCTTGCTTTCGGCTTCGAACTTCTAATGCACATTGCAAGAATCATTCTCGCAACGCTCTTTACTCTCGGCGGCACGGCTTCCTGCGCACCAACAGGAACGGCGAACCCCAACACAAAGATTTCGCCTACTTCGTTTCAAACGCTCGCGCAAACCTGTGCTGCGAACGTCCCGGTCAGCACCCTCGAAGCTATCGCCCGCACTGAGTCTGCGCTTTACCCTTACGCCCTCAGCATCAACCGTCCCCACCAGCTCGCCCGACGCCAGGGATGGAATCGCGCCACCATCACCCTTGAATGACAGCCTGCATCGCTCGAAGAGGCAGTCGCGTGGACCAAATGGCTCCTCGGGCACGGCATCACCGTGAGCATTGGGCTGCTCCAGGTGAACAGCGAGCACGCTGCGCATTTGCATCTCACTGCTGAACAACTGTTTGACCCTTGCACGAATCTCCGTTCAGGTGCTGCGCTTCTTTCTGCCACGTACACAACAACAGCTCGAATCCAGGGTGAGGGTTTCGCCGCGCGCGATTCCGCTCTTTCTTACTACAACACAGGATCTCCTACAGCCGGACTCACCAACGGATACGTGCAGCAGGTGAAACGCCACGCAAAATCTCTAAGAAACTAAAACTGATCCAACTCCGCGATTAGAACAGTTCCACCGCAGATTCCCTTCTCCGCAAGAGGCTGCGCCCGGTCCCGCGCTTCTTCCGTCAAGGGTTTCCGCTTCTCTCCAATGAACGGCTTACCCCGCCGCCCTTGACGGCGCGCGCGCCCGTTCGCAATGAGCCCGCTATGAAGGGAATTTGCTTCTTTTTTCGAGCAGCAAAACCGCTCGAAAAAGGAAAAAGGAGAAACGGCAATGACGATTACACACACTCATGAAACTTGGGCAGAACTGCTTCACAGCGCGCTCCACACGCCTGGAAAACTGTTGGCGGCTTACAGCGCGTTCCATAACTACTCGTTGGGGAATGCGTTGCTCGCTCTAACGCAGTGCCGGCGCCGCAAGTTGGAGCTCGGACCACTCAATACCTATCGCGGCTGGTTGGAACTCAAACGCCAAGTGCGCAAAGGCGAGAGGGGCATCACCCTTTGCATGCCGATGCAGTACAAGAAGCGCGTCCCGAAGGATGACGAGCGAGAGGAAGAGAGCGAAGAAACAACGCGTTCCACCTTCGGGTTTCGCGCTTATTGGTTTGTCTTGGCGCAAACGGATGGGAATGCAATGGAGACCGCACCGATTCCGGGATTTGACCTAGACACTGCTCTCCGTACGTTGAACGTCATGCGCACGGAATTTGATGAAATGAACGGCAACATTCAGGGATTTGCCATCGGACGAGAAATTGCCATCAGTCCCATCGCAGCAATTCCGCACAAGACCACGTTTCATGAAATCGCGCATTGTGTTCTGGGCCACACCACAAGAGAAAAACTCGTGGACTCCGAAGCGACGCCGATGAACCTCCGCGAAGTGGAAGCAGAAGCGGTTGCGCTCATCTGTTGCGAAACACTCAGCCTCGATGGGGCGGAATACGCACGCGGTTATATCCAGCATTGGCTAAAAGGCGAAAAAGAAATCCCAAATCACAACGCGGCCCGCATCTTCACTGCGGCGAGCACAATATTGAAAGCAGGCAATCCAACGGCGGGGAGTCAATAGGCTCCCCCTTTGCAAACTTCAAGATTTCCGGCCCGTCGAAGAATCGCTAGGTGAAGGAACTGCCCGACCATCCCTTGTGTTCCCGACGACTCCCTTACGCCCCGTATCATCGGTCTTACTTCCAGCTCAGCGATTTTGCTGAGCAGCGAACAGTGAGGAGGATCGTTGGTTGGGTCGGTGGCGATCGAAAACAACACGGCGAAAAATCTTAAGGACTTACGAGAAAATGCGAAGAAATGGTAAGTCCTTGAAAGGAAAGGAGAGGGCGCGCAAAGAAACTCTTACTGTGCGAACGTGCCTTCCTGCCTGCCGCTTCGAGCGAATCCGTGACGTAGCGCTCCGGTCCGATATTCAATAAGATTGAGAGGGTAAGGCCCGTCAGGTACAAGTGACAACTCGAGAGGCCAACATATGGCGGCTGAAGATTTGGTGATTTTTGATACTTGTACGCTCCCAGAATACTACAACGACGTTCACAAGATATTGTCTTTGCCGCGAGGATATGTCGTCACCTACGATTACAGTGCTGGCAACATCGATCCGGACGCTCTCACCATCCTAAAGACGTTGGTGAATTCCCATGAGAAAAGACGCGTTCTCCTCGCCTATATGCAGGCCAAGGAGTACAAGAAGGGCGATCCATCCCCGGAATCCCAAATTCTGCCCGACGGTTCGTTTGCCACACTTACGCGGCTTGCCGAACTCGTTGCCGTTCGCGAGTTGACGAACAACAATAAAACTCGCTACTACATGGACTTACAGCTATTAGGGTACCCTTTCGACCGACGCCAGACGATTGCCAACGATATCGTCACGGAGCTTCGAAAGCGAAACGCTATTCCCATGCGCACCTACGTCGCGGTGTGCCCCGATAATGCGAGCAATGTTCTGTTCGCGCAAACCGGAACTGATGAACAAGGCTTTTCAACTGTCGTAGATGGCCTGTCAACGAATCCCAGTCAGTTCTATCGTGATACGTTCTGGAGGATCTACAAAATCACTTCTCGCACCAAGCCATTGATTCCGTTCTGGCCCACAAAACTTACCAGTTTGGAACCGCTCCAACGACTCGACGCAGAGCGCACCGAATCGTACCTGTCAGTCCGAGACCAATCCACGATGTTCTTCCACTTTCAGTTTCATCGTGGACGTGAACATGGTCCCGACTATCGCATCCGTAAAGTCAGAGTTGAGGTCTCACCTAAGTCGGTCGCCGACTCTGCCGTTGCTTCGTTCACCACCCGCTCATTCGGTCAAGAAACAGTGGCAATAAGGGTTCCCGCCACATCCAGTTTGTCGTCTCAAGATGTTCGCTATCAGTTTGAAACTGTCCTTCATGATGCTGACGAGCGCAAGGATTATCCCTATGGGCCGAATCTCACTATCGCTGTTGAGTATCGTAAGGCCATTGTGCGAGCCATTCTTGCCCTTGCTCTAGTTTGCGCTGCGAGCGCCCTATTCGCATGGGCTGCATTCTCGACGAGCGTTCTGACTGCAACAGCTGTGGCAGGAAGAGCTGTGCCTATGTGTTGGCGCACTGGCGCAGTTTTGGTCGGTGTCGTTGCGACTCTGTATTCTTACTACCTGTGGAGCGATGAAATTAGCATTGATCGCGCCCGTCGATCTTAAGCAACAGTTAGCTTGCGAAAATCTAAGCTGCAGAGGAGCCTCCCTTTCATGGAACCAAACGTAGCAGCAACAAGACGCAGCGCGATGGTTATACAAGCACTGAGCGTTCGGCAACCCTGGGCACACGCGATACTCTGCGGCGGCAAAACCGTCGAAAATCGATCCTGGCCAACTCAGCTCCGAGGAACAATCGCATTACATGCAGGTCGCTCCATGGAACCTGAAGATGTAGCAGGTTTTTTTAAGTTCATCGAGGAGCGTGCACTTGCCGGCAGTTGGTTGCAACGCGGCGAAGTAGATAACTTACCCCGGGGCGCTGTTGTAGGACTCGTTGATATAGTAGATTGCGTCAGAAATTCGCCTTCGCCTTGGTTTGAAGGACCGTACGGCTTTGTTCTCGAAAATCCTCGCCCAATCATGCCGATACCCTGCAGGGGCGCACAGAAGTTTTTTGACCTGCCACCAGACGTCCTCACGGCGTTGGGCCTGCAGAAATAAGAACTTTGCTTGCGCCTCGCCCCGAGTTTAAGAAATTCAGGAAGGCCTCCTGTCTCCAGGGTCGAAGACGAGGGTAGCGGGAGGTTTGCGATGTTTCCCATCGATGGCTGGCCAATAAGTGGTCAAGAGCTGTCCTTTGCCGAGTCCTTATTAAAGGATCTTGCCCCTCTCGGCTTTCGTATCCGAGCCGAGAACGGCTACGTTCACGTCAACCAAACTGCACCGAAATCAATGCATTCCTATCAAGGTTTCTACGCCGAGGCCCATCGCCGAGTCCACAAGAGGTTGGTCGCCGAAAACCGGTCGCAAATCATCGAGTTCGAGTCTACCTTCGGTGACACCGTGTTTGTTGAGGGCAAGCAGCTAGACTTCGCATCCATCGATCCCCGGCTTCGACCAGTCGATCTTACACGTAGGGCAAATCCGACCCCGCGTGACGCCGCCATCATGGACTACGTTCGAGCTTATCAAACCATCGCTTCGCGTCGATCCGTCGGTCGAGAGAACGCGTACATCCTCGAAGACTGTGGCCAGCCTACGCGGCCCGTTATGGGTGTCCTGGTTTTGGCAAGTCCTAGATATTACCAACCGCATCGCGACGAGGTTCTGGGATGGCTCTCCCCAACAGAACTTCGGTCGCTTTCGATCCGTCGCCAACAACGATTCCAGAAGCTTCGACTCGCTGGACTGAATCGAGTCATGCAGGTAGCAGTTTGCTGTGCACTGCCCCCTTATAGCCGCCTCGGCGCGGCCTCTCTCTTGGCGATAGCGCCTTTCACAGCGATCGTCCGAAATGACTTCCAACAACGTTGGTACGATCGCGGGACTAACAAGGACCCCGATCTCGTCGCCGTGACCACAACAACGAGCATGGGGCTCACGGGCACGCCATTCCAAGCCTTATACACCTCAATGTTTTTTGACCCACAATCAAGTGATACCAAAGGCGAAAAATGGAACCCGAACGGCACAGTCTACGCGAGGATAGGCAAGAAACATCCCTGGCTCCCGAGTATCACAATCCGGGCACGCGACCCCCGAGTTGAATTTCAGAGTCTTATTTCGGACGATACGTGGAGTTTGGCGCTTGCCGTTGCGGGCCCACAAATCAATCCAAAGCGACGGGATTCGCTGCTCGCATGCATGTCCCCCGGGCTCCGTCATCAAATGCTGAAATTCGCACTGGATCGCATCGGCTTGACCACTCGGATCTTCCAAGGCAACCGAATTGGAGTGTTTCTCGGCGCAATTGACAGGCCTTCCCTAGATTCACTAAGAGAAGGCAGCCCGCGCGCAGCACGACCGTCGTTGAGTTGGGAAAAAGCCATCCGACGCTTTAAGTCGGAGTATGGCAACGTTGAGTCGGGCCCATGCCTCACCGAAGACCGCCGACGTGCAGTTTGCAAGCGCGCCGCACGCGCAGCTGCGATCACGCTCGACGATATACTGCTGTCGCGGCACTAGTCCTATTTAGGCTGGCGACGTCAACAAGTCGGCGCCACGCTAGGCTCCGCAGCCCCGATTGAGTACAGTTTGCCAAACTTGACTATAATGGGGGGTCAAAACGGGGTCGGAGTTTTAGCTCGCCAAAACGGGCTTCCGAGCGCAGTCTTGTCCGCCCTGGGTTGCACACCCGGAGAGGATATGTCCAGGGAAGACCGAGACAAAAATCAACGAAGTGAACGACCACAAGAAGGACGCACTATTTCCGATGGTCTGGAGCGGCTTCTCGGCACTTCGATGCCGGTTTTGACGGGCGGATTTGTGCGCGTCGTCGATTACATGGGAAACGACGCCTCCGTGATACAGGCTGCTCGTGTGTCGTACGGGCAAGGGACCCGCGCGCTGCACGAGGACCGCGGACTCATCCGATATTTGATGCGCCATCACCACACAACCCCATTCGAGATGTGTGAAATAAAGCTCCACGTCCGCGTTCCGATGGACACCTGGAGACAATGGATTCGGCACCGAACTGCAAACGTAAACGAATATAGTACGCGCTACTCTATTGCTATAGATGAAGCGCTGAGTACGCAGCCTAATGAATGGCGGCTTCAAACCAAGAAAAGCAAACAAGGGAGCCACGGATTTCTCGACAACTCTTCAGGTCAGATCCTAACGGAAGACGAAACAGCACTTCTAAAGGCAGCGCGGTCCGCTTATGAGAAGAGGCTCTCGTTGGGGGTCGCTCGCGAACAGGCTCGTAAAGACCTGCCACTCAGCACGTTCACTGAAGCATACTGGAAGATTGATCTTTGGAATCTCTTTCATTTCCTTGAGCTCAGGATGCGAGGAGATGCCCAAGAAGAGATTCGACAGTATGCAACTACTATCGGCAAAGCAATTGTTGCGGAATGGGTTCCTCTCTGTTGGGAGGCTTTTCTTGATTACCGTTTCCATGCCGTACTGCTTTCGGCATTAGAAGCCGACTTGCTGAAGACAATCCTGCGACAGGACGAACCGAGACTACACGAAACGTTTCGATCTCTTGGCTGGCTCGAAAAGGACGAGACCACCGGCAAGATTAAGAAACACCGAGAACGAGATGAATTTATTTCGAAGGTGCAAAAGCAGTTCGGGGTCTCAATCGGACTGTTCGACCAAATCGAGGCAATGAAGTGATGCAGTGCAACATCTCAATGCCGACGGTAGCCGATCCCTTCGGGCTTCGGCCCTCACTAAACGAGTGGCCATCTCCGACTGGCCCGGAATTGTAGCCTATGCAGCCTGCATCTATTGCGTCCACTGTTCCTCGTAACCAAAAACCATCGTGCCATATTCCTCCCCAAGTTCGTCGCAACCTCCGCGTCACGGGCAATCTGCTGTACAAGATAGTTAACAAAAAACTTGAATTCGCAAACGCCCCGGCACATTGGAAATACTCCTGTACCAACACAGAATGCACGTTACACCAGATAGCGCCCTACGTAGGGAAGCTGAAGAGCAGCATCGCCCGCGCCTTGGTGCAGAAATATTCCAACAAGGGCGATTTGGTCGTAGATCCTTTCGCCGGCGCCGGCACGATCGTCTTGGAAGCGGCGCTTGCCGGAAGAAGAGCGTTCGGATCTGACATTAGCCCGTATGCTCGAGTACTGTCTAACGCCAAATTGTTCCCGCCAAACTGCCTAGAAGATGCTATTCAAAAAGCCGAACGAGTTCTACAGTCCGTCGCGCGCCAGCCGTCGCCTGATTTGCGTTCCGTGCCATCGTGGGTGAGGGCATTTTTTCATCCCGCGACGCTACGAGAGGCAATCACTTTTGCCCAAGTTTGTAGGGAACCTGGTCATGAATTCCTAATGGCATGTTTCCTTGGCATCCTTCATCACCAACGACCCGGCTTTCTGTCCTATCCGAGTAGTCATCTCGTCCCATATCTTAGAGACAAAAAGTATCCAAGAGATGATTTTCCGGAGATGTATTCGTATCGAGAACTTCGCCCACGACTACTTGCAAAGATCACGAGAATGTTTGCGCGCTTTTCGGACCCTTCTTGTGTCACCGACCTCACGTTTCGCCGCGGAACGATTGAGCATATTACGCTACCTCCAAAGTTCGACTCCGTCATCACGAGTCCTCCGTATATGAATGCCCTCGACTACGGCAGGGACAACCGCTTGCGGTTGTGGTTCATCAATCCCAGCCTCGTCCAAAGTGTGGATAACGGTGTTACCAGAAAACGAGAGGCATTCATTAGTGCTGCATGTCACCTGGCGCATAAAGTCGAAGCTGGCCTAAACCCTGGAGGCTATTGCGTACTTGTCGTCGGTGAGAGTTTGCAAAGGACCTTCACCGCACACCCATCGGAAATCGTATTTCAACTCATCACACAGCATGCTCCCTCCCTACAACTCAAAGAGGTCGTTTGCGACGATATCCCCGACGTACGAAGAACCCGCCGAGAGTGCAAAGGGATCAAACGGGAACACTTCCTTGTGTTTCAGAAAAATCGAAATGCGAATTAACCTTCCAAAGAAAGACTATTTCCTGGATAAGGTTCTACCCGAGCGCCCGAACATCAAAGTCGCTCAGTACCTGGGATCCGGAAACAATGCACATGTTTTTCGTGCTCATTCAGATGAGCTTGGTAGGGATGTCGCGTGCAAGATAATCCCCCGAGCCAATCTCGTCGGCGTCCAGCAGGACCCTCCAGCGTGGCGAGCAGAAGTACAGAAGGCGAACAAACTTCGGACAGCTGCCGTTGTCAGATTTTTTGACATAACGGAATGGCTTGATCGGGACAATCACATCGACTGTATTGTTCTCATCTCTGAGTACGTCGCGGGTCCTACACTTAGACAATTCATTGCTAATAGGAAGGGCGACATTTCAGTTCCCTTCGTTACATTTTTTCTACAGTCGATGCTCGAGTTCTTCAATGACATGGCAACTCAAAACATTGTCCACGGTGATCTTCATAGCGGCAATGTTCTCGTGGCCGACACCTCCTCTTACAGACTGATGGGCGATCCGTTCGAGTTTCGCATCACCGATTTCGGTGTCACTAGCGCGACAAGTGACGCTGCACTCAAGGACGACTTCCTTCAATTGGCCGTAATGCTGAAGGAATTGCTTCAACCAATCGACTACGCTTCCTGCAGTCAAAAGGACAAATTCACTTATAACGTCTTGAACGATCATTTCCTTGCCCGGCACCTTGTGGAGCGGGACGTCACTGTGGATCATCTGACGAGACGCCCTCGACAGCTCTTCGTGCGCCTTACCGAAATTGACTCGGAATTTGAGCAGGCCCAAGGCCAAGATATCGCTCAATTGCTGACCCCGTTCGACTATCTCAGTTGCGAGCAAATTGGCGAGGCTCATAGCATCTTGAAGGCACTTTACTCCGACCTGTTTCTTGGGCTTCCGGATATCGAAAGCCGCAACAATCTGCTTTTGACTGGTCCCCGAGGCTGTGGGAAGACCACGGTATTCAAAAGCCTGAGTCTGCGACACAGGATCCACGTCAGCGACTCGAATCCATTGGTCATCCGCTATGTCGGAATCTATTATCGCTGCGACGATCTGTACTTCGCCTTTCCACGTTATCGTCGTCCCGACAGGCCGGAGGCCTTGGACCTCCCAATCCATTTCGTCGTAGCGACTCTTCTCGTTGAAGTTCTCACGGTCATCGAACTGTGGGCCGCCGCACACTTTGCGGACGAATTCAAACGCGAGGAACCCCGAGTCTCTCGAAAGATTTGGTCTGCGCTCGGTGTCGAGCCTCCTAGAGAACCCGGCATTGACACGTTCAAGGCAATTGCGAGCCGCCTGCAAAGGGAGCGTCAGCGCGCGGCCTCGAAGCACCGCTTTGTTAATGATCCCAAACACGCTTTTGGGTCATACTTCGGCGCAGACCTTCTCGTTAAGGCGTGCCACGAGCTCAGCAGCTCTTTCACTCTACTCCGTGACTGCCCGTTTTATTTCTTTATCGATGACTATTCTTCACCCAAGGTCACGAAGGATCTGCAGGAAAATCTAAACCGCATCTTCATGCAGCGAACCTCAGGTTGCTTTTTCAAACTCTCGACTGAGAGTCCTGTGTCGTTTGCCAAATCCGATTTGGACGACAAAATATATGTAGAAGGACGCGAATTCAACCTTCTCAATCTCGGATTAATCTACCTCCATGCATCCACCCCCGAAAAACTTCAGTTTATCGAGGATGTTTTCAGACGACGATTGTCGGCACCTCACGGATTTCCGGTCAATAATCTTGACATGCTTATCGGAACAAATCCCGGCTTCAACAACAACGAGGAGGCGAGACTCATCCGCCAGAATCGAAAATCCGAGCATTGGGGTAAAGAGACTCTCACCACCCTATGTAGCGGAGATGTTCATTATCTAATCGGATTGGTACGCGACATGGTAAGCGTCTCAGGCGGAATTAACGCCATTTCTATCCAGCAGGACGGTCCTCGTGTACCGCCAGCCGCGCAAAACAAGGCTATTAGGGAGACGGCAGGTAATTTCCTCAAGAATCTCCGCAGCATCCCGCGACATGGCGAACGGCTCGTTGAAGTCGTATCAGCTTTCGGGAATGTGGCTCATTCCTACCTGAAATACAGGAATTCAACAAACGAGGGAGGCCAGCCACCGCACCAAGCGTCCCGTATCGAGCCTTACGAGCCATTGAATCTCTCCGAGGAAGCCAAAAGCATCTATGATGAACTCCTCCGATACTCGGTATTCATTGAGGACGTGCGGGGAAAAAGCCGGCGAGGTAAGGTCGTGCCTCGTTTGTATCTGCGGCGCTTCCTGATTCCACATTTCAATCTCACCTTCAGTTCGCGCGATTCAGTAGAGCTTGAACCACAAGAGTTCGAGGAATTTCTCTTAGCACCCTCCGAGTTCGAACGTAAGTACCGACTCAAAGAGGCCAACCACTCGGATGCTCCGCGGCTTAACTTTGAGGCCGAGAGCTAAGGCACTCGCTATGCTGCGAATATCAAAAATCGACGAAGAACTCGTTACTTTGCGGAAGCCTGCCCTTGAACCGGCCGACTCTGTCAAATTAGATCGTGGCGACTGTCTAGTAGTCTGTGCCGGATTCGAGGACAGGGCCGTGGCTTTCCTCAAAGATGCGGCCAGCCAATCCGGTCAGTTCAGAGTACAGCTGATCAACTATCTGCCGTTCATGAACGAAAATCGACGAAGTGAAATCCACGACGTCTGTCGCGCGGCAAGCATTCCTTACTCTGAACTAACCTATGACCGTCAGGATCCCTCCGGATTCGGCGACTCTTTTCCCGACGCCCTCGGTCCCGTTCATGGCCGCCTATTTATCGACATCTCTGGGATGTCCAGGCTGCTTATAGTGCAAATTCTGGTCTCACTTGGGATTAGGCCCTTCGGTTTCGATAGAACCACGGTTCTGTACGCCGAGGCAATTGAGTACCCGCCCGACAATAAGAAAGTGCAAGAAGCACTAAGCAAGAGTGACGTGGATCCGCTCTATTCCATTATGTTGTTGTCCAGCGGCGTCTTTGATGTGATGGTTGTTCCGGAACTGCTCTCAATTTCACTTGATGGCCAACAAACAAGACTTATAGCGTTTCCCTCGTTCAACACGGATCAACTCACGGCGCTTCGCACAGAACTTCAACCTTCACGCTATTCCATAATTCATGGAGATCCGCCTGCACCAGAAAATAAATGGCGAACTGAGTCAATTGCTAAACTAAATCACATTGACAATCTGAAGGGCGAGGAGAATTTCACAACAAACACATTGGATTACCGCGAGACGCTCGACCGACTCCTTGAGATTTACCGCCTTCACGGCGCAGTTGAACGTTTACTGATCGCCCCGACCGGTAGCAAAATGCAGGCAGTGGCGGTTGGGATTTTCCGGGCTTTCGTAAGAGACGTTCAGGTCGTCTATCCAACTCCCAGAGCGTTCACTTCACCCACGAGTTATACCATTGGGGTCAAAACGCGTTATCAACTCCCTTTGGATTCTTTCACCTTGACCGATGTCCAATGACATTCGTTCACGATTCCGAATTGCCAACGCGGGGATGACCACTCCGACTAAGGGCCCTAGCCTAGCCAGGCCCGCGGACGCAGCACTCCTCTGACACACAGAATTGGGTTCGTGGGGTGGTTGCCTACGGCCCGATGGAGGAGAAGAGTCACTCGGGGCGCCCTGTTTTTCTGAAAAAGGCGCTATAAAGTCGGGGTCACCGTGGCCGGTTTTGCTTCCGAGTCGGGGGGTCACTAGTATGGCCGGTTTTGCCGGCGCTTGGCGCCCCACCCAGGTAGGCACACCACCACCCCGGCTGACTTTAGGTACGCACTTGCTGTCTCTCTACGGACACCAGTGGCTTGCTCGATGCGCCGTAGCGGCCATCCAAGCTTCCCCAGTGCTATGACTTGTTGTTTTTTCTCTTCGCTCAAGACGTCGAAAAAAGACCTCAAGCATAGGCCGCTGCAATCGTTTGCAACCTAAATTGAACATGATCGGAGAGACCAGTCGCCTACTCTATCTCGAAACCGCTATTACTCCCGAACTTGAGTGTTCGGCTGTTTTCCGTGACCGTACGCACGACGTTGTCGGGAGTGCCTGCGGGGATTTCTGCTTGAATTTCCAGTGTCACAGTGACCTTGGATCCCATGAGCCCAACGAGGTGAGTAACGACCTCGTCCGCAATCCTCCCGGCATCGCGTCCGACCCGCGACGGATCAAGAATTACCGTACCGTGATAGCGCTTCGGTTTAGGCGGCTGCGTCGGTCCGGCAACAGGAGTAGTCGGTTGCACCGGCCCCGGAGTAAGTGGTGTTGTAGCGCCAACGCCCGCGCCGGCGGGGACGGGCGGGGCGGTCTCCTGATCGATTTGCTGTCGGGCGATTTCGGGCCGCACGAGCAGGCCGGGGTCGTCCTGGGTGATCGTTATCTGAGCGCCTGAGCGAAGCCCGCGATAGCGAGCCGCAGAATCGTCATAAGTTTCGGCGTAGGCGAAGCCATCGTGCTCCCACGTCAACAGCGCGAGCCCTGCGTGAACGGCATTGAGCAATACAGGGGCATTTTTCAATCGGGGCAGGTAGAGGTAGCGGCCGAAGTCGTCAACGAGCTGCCGGATTGCAACGTGGCTTCCACGCCATAACGGAACGCGGTCCATCTCCATACGCAGCCGCGAAGCAGCAAAACTAACGACAAGCAATTCATCATTTTTGAGCTTCTTGCTGGCGCGTTCCGCAAGGGCGTCCTGACCTGAAAGGCGAATTGTCTGCCATGTGACGGGAGCTTGCGGGTTGGCCTGTGTTGGTACGAGTAACCATTGGTACGTTTCAGGGAGTCTCGCGGTCGCGGCGCCGTCGGCAGCCGTTTTCTGCGTTTCTGCTTGCTTGACCTGGTGGGGCGAAAGATCGAGCTTCTCTTTTTCATCGAGAATGGATTCCCATGCCAGGAATTTCCGGACGGATTCGTCCAAGTCTTGCAGGCGCGTCTTGTCGGCCGCGAGAAAGACAATCGTGTTTTGGTGCAAGCGCGGTGCTGTGCCCCGCATTTGGAATATTGTTTTAGCTGCTGTCTCTGCAGGGCTGTCCGGTTCCTTGCTGTAGGCGTGGTCTATTCCAAGAACCACGAGTCGTGCGTCCCTATCATCTGGCACATCGGCGCTGGTGCCCGGCATTGGGTGAACACGATTGAAATCGCCCATCTTGCGCAGGTCGGCTCGGAGACGCTTGTCCAACTCATGCACCACCTTATCGGGGTCTCGTTTAAGCTGCTCGGCTCGGTCGTCGGCGAGTTTGGTAACGGTGGGCTGTGTCGAATACCAATAGCGGGGGCCGTCCTGATAGAGGTAGGTAGCGGCTGCCGCTAGTCTTCTGAGGGCATCGCCGAACACGGCAGGCGACTCGCCGGGCATCACACAGCCGAGTTTCACGCGCCGGTCCTCGACACCGCGATTCGCAGCAGCTGGCGTAGGTGCGGAACCGAGGTAGATCGTTCGGGCCACTCGTCGGCAAGCGGCGAACTTGCCGAGATTCGGAACTTCGCCGTCGATGCGCAACGGAAGTGAGCTGGGACCGTCAACGTCTCTTTCAATGATGGGGACCCAATTGTCAGAGAGGTAGCGCGTGAGTTCGAACTGCACGCGCGGATCGTCGATCGGGATGTTAGCCGGCAGGATAAGCGGGTTCTTGTCACCCTTTTCCCAAAGGCTGTGAATCACTGCGGCCATCAGGCGCAAGACGCCTCGCGTCCGCTGAAACTTCACTAGCGTGGACCAGTCCGTGTACAGCCGGTCGAAAATCTCCGGGTGGATGGGATAGGCCGCCTTAATCCGTTTTTCGTAATCTGCATCGTGACACTCCGGCGGAAACTCCGGGTGTTGGGTACGGTACAGATCGGCAAAGGCCCGCGCCACTACATCCCGGTCCTTAAACAAGGACTCATCGGCAAGCGGCTCGAAGAGCCGCCGCCGCACGATTTCGAATCCTTCTTCGGCGCTGGCCGGCCGCCACGAGGATTCCACGCGGCCCACCACGTTGCGTAGCCTGTCTAATGCCTCCCGGCCGCGCTGTCCGCCGACCTCTACGTCGTCAGCCTGCGTATGTGGGGAGCCTCCTGTGTCCGAGGCTGGCAAGCTGATGACGAGCAGGCAATTCTTGGCCAGTTTAGCGGATTCGGTGAGAACTTGAGCAAAGCTAAACTGTGTTTCGAAGCCACCTGCGGGCAGGTCGCTCTGGTCGTGGAGCTGGCGCGCGTAAGCTACCCACTCGTCGATCAGGATAAGGCATGGTCCGTATTCGATAAATAATTCTCGCAGAACGTCGCCGGGGCTCGTGGCCTTCTCGTCGTCGGCGCGGACGCGCTCGAAAGCCTTTTTCCCCCCGAGCTGCCAGGCGAGTTCGCCCCAAAGGGTACGAACCATTGTCCCGTCGGACTTCCTTACTGGATTGCCAGGCGAAATCTTGTTGCCCACCAATACGACGCGCTTCGCCGTCGGCAGCTTGTTGGTGCCTGCATCCTTTAGGACAGCGTCAATGCCGAGCAATTCGCTCGGGGGCGTGCCGGAGAAGAGATGATAAAGCGCGAGCATCGAATGGGTCTTGCCGCCGCCGAAGTTGGTCTGGAGCTGCACCACAGGATCGCCACCTTGACCGGAGAGACGCTGCACCGCGCCTACCAGCATGCGCTTGAGACTCTCGGTGAGATAAGTCCGGCGGAAAAACTCAACGGGCTTCTTGTATTCGTCAGTTCCCTCACCGAGGTGGACCTGCCAGAGATCGGCGGCAAACTCGGCCTGCTGATAGCGCCCGCTGGCCACGTCCTTGTGTGGGGTGATGACTTCACGCCAGGGTTTGAGGGTGGCCGCGGTTGCGCTCTCGATGACAGTGCCGGCACTCTTGCGCTTTTCATTTCGGACCTGCTCGTCGAAGCGAAGGCGCAGGAGTTCCATCTTCGTCTTTTCGATTTCATCTGACTGAGGAGCAGATATGGCAGTGAGGAGCCGCCCGGCTGAGTCGAGGGCGCGGTAGGCATCGTCGCCGGAGAATGTCTGCTGGTGCGCCCACTTGTTGCGCAGGTCGCGCAGTTCGTTGACGAGGCTTCTTTCAGCCGGTCCGAGGGTGCGACGGAATATGTCGTTCCAGGATTCCCACATGAGCTTCAATAGGCCCGCTGCGTCCCATTCGGCGATAGCCTTCTTGGCCAGTAGGCGATCTTCACCCATGTAGCGCGTGGCATCGGCAAGGGCCCGGTCTTTGTGGGCGCTCTTGAATTCGCGCTCAACGAAAGGGCCCAGACCCTGTTTCAGGAGATCCATCGCCTTTCCGACACGCTCGTGATTTGTGATCGCCATTAGTTACTCCTGACTGAACAGTTGAGCTTGAGGGACAGGCGCGGTGGCGCGCGCTAGGCGCGTGATCTCCGGCCAGCTTTGGACCAGGGCGTTGTACGAAAGCGCTTCCTGCGCGCGCTTCTTGCGCTCGCACAATGTGTAGAGCCGATAGGCGAGTTCGCGGGCGATCTCGGCCTCGCTACCGAGTTTGGCTACGAGCTCGGCCGCTGCGTTCTCACCTCCAGCCTCCAAAACACGGACTAATTGATGCACGGACTCCCACGCTGTGAGGCGTGGGTCGGTTTCGGGGTCCCAGTCCACCGGCATTTCTTCGGGGCGGAGCAGACGCACCTTGCCGCCCTTGGAGGTGAGGATGCCCGCCTCCACCATGCCCGAGACGGATGTGTTCTTGGCCTTCGAGAGCATTTCGGCCACACCGTATTCGCCCTCGCCAAAGCCGGACTGGTCGAACCACGCCAGCGCCCAGCGGCTGTCGGCGTCGAAATCGCCCTCCTGCTCTTCCAAAGCTTCATCGAGGGTCTGATTGATAAGCGCGAGTGCCTCGCGCACCGAGAGGGGCTTGCCTTCTGCGTCGAGCACCCTAGAGTAACGGGTGTAAATGGCCATGCCAGGACCTATGGCCGCCTGGGCCAGATCCACTGGTGCTATGTTGGCGTGCTGAAGGTGCTTGAGTGCCTCCGGCAGCTCTGCATTGAGAGCAGTAACGAACTCGCGGCGCGTTGCCGTTGCCGCGCTCCCATCAAGCTGGCGGCAAACGAGGATGATACTGGAGGCGAGGGCGTTCGAGTCGAGACCTCGACTGCGAGCTTCCCGCTCCGTCCGCATCGGCCATGTGCCACTAATCGCAAAACGAGCGCGGATCACTGCGTCGAGAAATGCTTCCCAGCCGGTGCTAACGGTACCAGAATCACCGTCGCTCTCAGACTGCTTGAAGGCATAATAGATTGTGACAGGAAACGCCGGGTGGGCCAGCTCAGCAAGGCGATGCATTGCCTGCGTCATGCCATCCAGAAAGAAAAGCTCGGCCTGCTCCTTTCCGCCGTGTCGATCTGGCGTCGCCACCAATTCTTCAGTCTTGGGCACTTCGACAGTAGCGAAAAGATCCGGGAAAACGGACTTAAGGGAGCGGCGCAGCCACACATAGAAGAAATCCGACAGATCGGCGTAACCGATGTTGTCATAGTAGGGTGGATCAGTACACACCACCGGCTGGCCTTGCTCAACCTTCAAACTGGCGCAGTCTTGCTGAAACGCCTTCCCAGGCACGCTGGCCGGCAAGAGCTCGACCGTCCTGGCGATGCCGTCGGCAATTAGATCAAATGACATTCCGCCGAATATAGGTGATGTTTCGACAAAATCCCACGCCATGGGAATGGCTTGTTTCGTGAACAAGTGGCCAATGTTTTGATTGGTTGGATTCCAAGTGCAGATTGTGTTGTTGTAGTCTGCGAGCTTGTCCAGAGATAAAGCCATCAGAACTGCGATCGCATCGGCATACGCAGCGGCCCCGGAACCACCCTCCACGAAGTTAAGCGAGTCATTGACGAGGCCAGCCGCATGCGCGTCGCGCTTTACGTGCTCGCGCACTTCCTGCACGAGGTCTGAAAACGTCGAGAGTGCCACGAGTTG
>Ga0185299_10003260_pt1 | contig 22151 bp, 17 predicted proteins | sample PaiPotPPA55metaG_FD_128002 | JGI IMG/M metagenome (GOLD analysis project Ga0185299, IMG submission 128002) | Iron sulfur acid spring bacterial and archeal communities from Banff, Canada, to study Microbial Dark Matter (Phase II) - Paint Pots PPA... ... | reverse complement strand
TCGTCGTAAAACGCAGCCTCCCCGAGGAATCAGACGGCCGCAGCGTTATCGCCGGCTACCACTGGTTCGGCGGTTGGGGACGCGACACCATGATCGCTTTGCCCGGTCTCGCTCTTGTCACGGGCCGCTCCGAAGTAGCGCGCCAGATCCTTCTGGCCTTCTCGCGTTACGTTGACGCTGGCATGCTCCCCAACAATTTTCCCGACGCTGGCGGCAAGCCCGAATACAACACTGTCGATGCCGCTCTCTGGTATTTCGAAGCTGCGCGCCAGTATTTTGCCGCCACACAGGACACCGCGACGCTGCAAAATCTGTATCCCGTTCTCGCTGGCATGATCGACGCCCATGTTGCCGGCACACGCTACAACATTCACGTCGATCCCACTGATGGCCTTCTCTATGCCGGCGGCCCCGGCATTCAGCTCACTTGGATGGACGCCAAGATCGGCGATTGGGTCGTCACGCCGCGCACCGGCAAGCCCGTCGAGATCAACGCTCTCTGGATCAACGCCCTCGGAACAATGGGGCAATTTGCGCGCCTTCTAGATAGATCCGCAGGCAACTACGACCGCCTCTCCACGCAAGCCAAAAACAGCTTCCAAAAATTTTGGAACGTAGAACGAAACTGCTGCTTCGATGTGATCGACATTCCCGGCCCCGCGAAAAATGGCGGCAAAGACGCCACCCTCCGCCCCAATCAAATCCTAGCCGTCTCCCTGCCTGTCAGCCCGCTGCGCAAAGACCAACAAAAATCCGTAGTCGACATCTGCGCCAAGCGCCTCCTGACTTCCCACGGCCTGCGCAGCATGGCCCCCGGCGAACCAAACTATCAAGGCCACTACGGCGGCGATCAGCGCACCCGCGACGCCGCCTATCATCAAGGGACTGTCTGGGGCTGGCTGCTAGGTCCGTTCGCGCTAGCCCATCTTCGCGTCTACGACGATCCCGCTGCAGCGCTGCGCTACCTCGAACCACTCGGCACCGACATCGCCGCGTACGGCCTCGGGACCCTTGCCGAGATTTTCGATGGCGACCCGCCGCACACCCCTCAAGGCTGCATAGCCCAAGCCTGGACGGTCGGCGAAATCCTCCGCGCTTGGAGCGAACTCATCAAAACCGCGTGAATTATTTCTGGTGAGGTTTTCCTGCAGATTCGTAAAGCTCAATCAAAACTTTGCCTCCGCCCGGCACCGCTACCAGAAAAAAATTAATCCGCGTCCCATCCGCCCCCGCCCGCGTCTCCGGATACACCGCAGCAACCCCAAATTTTTCCTTCAATATTTCCGTCGCCCGGTCCACACTACTACACCGAAACTCCACTTGCTGCACGCCCTCTCCAAACTTTCCCAAATACCGCGCAATCGTCCCTTCACCGCCGGGAGCCCGCGAAGTCAAAATGTCCAAAGAAAGTCCATTAGAAAAGTGAAGCTCAAACTCTTCGGCATCCTGATCGGACGGGACCTCCGCCAACCTCGACACGCCATGCGCCGCCCGAATCTTGGAGAACGTCTCCCGTTGAACCGCTAGCCCCACCGTTACTTCCGGCTTCGGCCCAGATAGCAACTGCGATAGTTCCGCATCGCTCCACCACGCCTCTGCCACCCGCTCTGCTGGCCCCCGTCCCGCCGCGTAAATTTCCGCAGCCGCAGCCTCGCGCACGGAATCCTCCCCCGAACAGAGTCCTGCGATAGCATTGTTGAGCGTGTTGGGCGGGTTGGACATGGTCAACCCAAGGATTGTAGCGTGACTTGGTAGACCTAATCAGCCCAGCTCTCCGCCTGGCGCGAAAGTTGCAACGAATCCCCCTTCCAAGTCATCTGAGGGATATGCCAAAACCAGTTCTATTCACTGTCGATGACGACCCGGAGGTTCTGCGAGCCATCGAGCGCGATCTCCGCAGCCACTATTCCGACCGCTATCGCGTCATGCGCGCCAGCTCCGGCAGCGCCGCCCTTTCCACCCTTCGCGAGCTCAAAGCGCGCAATAATCCGGTGGCTCTGCTCCTCGCCGACCAGCGCATGCCCCAAATGAACGGCGTCGGCTTCCTCTCCGAAGCCATGGAAATCCACCCCCAAGCCAAGCGCGCCCTTCTGACCGCCTACGCCGACACCACCGCCGCCATCGACGCTATCAACGAAGCTCGCATTCACTATTACCTGATGAAGCCCTGGGATCCGCCGGAAGAAAAACTCTTTCCCGCCATCGACGACCTGCTCACGGACTGGAACTCCACCTTCCGCCCTCTGTACGAAGGCATTCGCGTCCTGGGCACCCGGTGGTCCAATCGCTCCTACGAGCTCCGCGATTTTCTGGCCAGGAACCAGGTTCCGTATCAATGGATCGACGTCGAGTTAGCCCAAACCGATCACGAAGTTCGCAGCTTAATCGCCTCCCTCGGCCCAGAAGCGGAAACGCTGCCCTTAGTCTTATTCCCTGACGGCACCAGACTGGCCGAGCCGCCGCTTCCGGCGGTAGCCGACAAAGTTGGTCTCCGCACGCACGCCCTCACAAATTTCTACGACCTTGCCATCGTTGGTGGGGGCCCCGCAGGCCTTGCCGCAGCCGTCTACGGCGCCTCGGAAGGCTTGCGCACGGTTATGATCGAGCGCGAAGCTCCCGGCGGCCAAGCCGGCCTCAGTTCCCGCATCGAAAACTATCTCGGCTTTCCTTCTGGTCTCTCCGGCAGCGACCTCGCCCGTCGCGCCGTCGCGCAAGCCCGCCGTTTTGGCGTCGAAATTCTATCGCCTCAGGATGTTGTTGGCCTCCGCATCGACGGCCCCTATCGCTTCATCAAGCTCGCCGATGGCGCCGAAATCTCTTGCAACGCTCTCCTCCTGGCAATGGGCGTTCAATGGCGCACGCTTGACGTTCCGGGCATTGATCGCCTCCAGGGCGCCGGCGTCTACTACGGCGGAGGCACCTCCGAAGCCATCTCCTGCCGCGGCGAAACCGTCTACGTCATTGGCGGCGCAAATTCCGCCGGCCAAGCCGCCATGCACTTTTCTAAATTCGCGGAAAAAGTCATCATGCTCGTTCGTGGCACGTCGCTCGCCAGCACGATGTCTCACTACCTCATCGAGCAGATCGAAAAAACTCCCAACATCGAAGTTTGGACCCAGACCACCGTCGTCGAAGTCCAGGGCGATACGCGCCTAACCGGCATCACTGTGCAGTGCGAGCCCAGCGGCACACGGAAGCAGCTTCCCGCCTCCAGCCTTTTCATCTTCATTGGGGCACAACCTAGCACGGGATGGCTCGGCAATCTTATCGACCGTGACGATCGCGGCTTCATCCTCTCAGGCCCTGACCTCCTTCGCGATGGCAAGCGCCCCGCTTCTTGGACCCTCGACCGCGATCCCGGCTTGCTGGAAACTAACGTCCCAGGCATCTTCGTTGTCGGAGATGTCCGCCATGGCTCCGTAAAACGCGTCGCCTCCGGCGTCGGCGAAGGTGCCGTCGTCGTCCAATTCATGCATCAATATCTGGCCAAGGTACAATGAGCCTGCAGATCAGGAGAGCAGGACGCGCATGACCGATATCCCCGCCCAACCGCCCGCCGGCGAACTCATCGCGAAGCTGCGAAAGGTTCACGTCTTTGAAGACCTGCCCGACGAAGATTTGCTTTGGTTTATCTCCCAATGTCAGGAACGCCGCGCCGCCCCCGGGGACATCATCGTTCGTGAAGGCGAGGCCCCTGACTTCATGATGGTGATGCTGGAAGGCGAGATGCGGGCCCGGAGCGAGCACGGAAGCGCCGATGGCCCGGTTTTTACGGTACAAGCGGGCGAAGTCACCGGCATGCTTCCTTTCTCCCGCTTAAAAGTCGTCGGTGTCACTGGCCGTGCTGTACTTCCCTCGCATTACCTCGGTTTTCCCGTCAGCCAATTCCCGGAACTCTTCAAAAGATTGCCGGAACTCGTCCGCCGGCTCGTCGGCTTACTCACCGACCGCGTTCGCAGCGTCACCCGCGCTGAACAACAGCACGAGAAACTCGCCGCGCTTGGCAAGCTTTCTGCTGGCCTCGCTCACGAGCTCAATAATCCCTCAGCTGCCGCTCGCCGTTCAGCCTCGGCTTTGCGCGATTGTTTGGCCCGGCTCCGTGAAGCCGCTCGCAGCACCGAGATCGGCCCGGAAGACTGTGGCCTCTTGGCGCAACGCGAAGAGGAAATCCGCGCCGCTCTGAAACCTGCCCAATTCAAGGATGAATTTGCCCGCGTCGAGCGCGAAGAAGCCATTCAGTCCTGGCTCGAATCCCACAACATTGCCGACGCCTGGAAGCTCTCACCATCCCTCGCAGACGCCGGCCTCACCGATGTTCAACTGGCATCCTTCGCCGCTGCCGCTGGCAAATCTCTTGGTTCCGAGCTCACCCGCTTTGCCACGCTCCTCGAAATGGAACGCATCGCCGAAGAACTCGAGCACAGCTCCGCGCGCATCTCCGATCTCATCAAAGCCATCAAAGAATATTCCTACATGGATCAAGGCCCTATGCAGGAAGTCGATATCGAGCGCGGACTCGAAACCACTCTTACCATCATGAATCACAAGCTCAAGCGAGGCATTACCGTCGTCCGCGATTACGCCCCCAATCTTCCCAAAGTTATGTCCAGTGGCAGCGAACTCAATCAAGTCTGGACTAATCTCATCGACAACGCCGCCGACGCCATGAAGAATAGCGGCAAGCTCACCATCCGCACCGCCCGCGAAAACAATTTCGTCCTCGTCGAAATCGCCGACAACGGGGCTGGTATTCCTCCTGAAGCACTCTCGCGCATCTTCGATCCGTTTTTCACCACCAAAGGCGTGGGCGAAGGCACCGGCCTCGGTCTCGATGTCGTGAGCCGCATCATTAAAAACGTCGGTGGCCACATCAGTGTCACCTCCGTCCCCGGCGACACTCGCTTTCAAGTTCGCATCCCCATCCAAGCTGCGAAATAATCGTTTCAGGAGGAAAGAATGGCCGAGACCTGCACTCACCTTAACCAAATCCGTCCGGTAAAGCCAAAATCCAAGGGCTGCGAAGAATGTCTCAAGATGGGCGACACCTGGGTCCACCTGCGGCTCTGCCTGACGTGCGGGCGCGTCGGCTGCTGCGATTCCTCAAAAAATAAGCACGCCACCAAACACTTTCACGCCACGAAGCACCCCATCGTCCGCTCCTTCGAACCCGGCGAAAACTGGATGTGGTGCTACGTCGACGAATTAATGTTCGAAGACTATTGAACTGTGAGGAGGTCCGCAGATCGCCGGCCACGCAGCGGGGTTCATTCTTTCGGTCCGAAGCAATTCAAACCACTAGTTTCAGCATCCAAAACGCAGTGGAAAATGTAGAACCCAAAGGAAAGGAAGTGCATCGTGGCAAAAGTGAAGCTCGCTCTCATTGCGAAGTTGGAGGCAAAACCAGGAAAGGAAACCGAAGTCGAAAACTTTCTGAAGAGCGCTTTACCGCTCGTGGAGACGGAACCCGGCACAATAGCCTGGTTCGCCGTCCGCATGGGACATTCCAGCTTTGGAATTTTTGATGTTTTTAATGACGAAGCCGGCCGTCAGGCTCACCTGAGCGGCAAAGTCGCCGCCGCGCTGATGGCGAAAGCTGCAGAACTGTTCGCGAAACCTCCCGAAATTCAAAAGTGGGATGTACTCGAGTCGAAGCTGTAAGCCCATCGCTCGGGTTTCAGCGCTAGCAACCTCGGGCGTGGCCGCCAATCCGCTGGGTTGCGTTCTACGCTGGCGACGGTTCCGGCGGTAGCAACGGCTCATCTGGCGGGCTCACTGGAAACATTCTGCTCCTCAGCGGCCCGTACCGCGACGCGAAAAATTCCAGCGTGTACGACTGGAAAAACACCAGCCCCGGCGCATACACAAACCCCATCACGTAAAGTAACGCCGCCAACGCCAGCAGTGCGAACGCCGCCAGCAGCAGCACAACCGAAGTATTATCCCAGATCACTCCCGCACTTTTGCCGATCAGGAATCCAACCACTCCGAGCAATCCAAGTGGAATCAGCAGAACAAGAATCACGATCAAATTGATGATCGTGAAAATAATCGCGCCTCCCATCGCCAGCACGATCTTCATCAGCACATACCCGGCATACGCCAACTTCTCCGCATCCATCATCGCCACCATCCTGCGCCAGCCATCGATCGCCCCCACTTCTTCAAACGCCATAACCGGCACGAGAAAATCCCTCCCCAGCATGTCGATAATCGCCAGGACCGCCACCACCAAAATCACCGCCAGCGCCAGCAAAATCCCTCCGCCGATCAATACTCCGAGATTCTGGTCCGGATGCTCAAACCACCCCGCTCGATACGCAAGCAAAACCGGCACTCCTGCCACCACCCCCACTAAAACGAACGCTCCGAATCCAAATGCGACGACCCACAATAGGTACCGCCGCCCAGCCCCTCTCCACCGACGCCACCCTTGACGCAACCTGCACTGCCCGCCAATCACCGCATCCATAAGAATAAACCGATAAACGCAGTTGCTGTAGATCCACAAGAGCAGCACAGCCAGCGCCAACGCCACACACACCGCGATCCACCCTATATAGGGTTGAATGTCCTCCCATCTCGGTATGCGGGAGACATGTGCCGCCCCTGCCCAGCGATCGGACCAATAATTGATCCAGTGATTGTCGCCGCCTCGATTCGTATTCAAGTTCGGCAGGCTTCCCGCACCACTTCCAGCGCCTCCAGCCTCGCCTGTAACCAGAGCCACCACAGCCAGCCGCGCCCAAAATCCAAAGCGAAACGGCCGGAAAAGCAGCTGCTTTGTCCTGGCAAAAGCTGGCGAGATAGATTCCACTGCTGAGGCGGGGTTTGGCACGCAACACCTTCCAGGCCAGGAAGTCACCCTATTTCTATCTTGGAATCCTTGGCAACAACTGTTCTTCGAAAATCGCTCTGTGGCAAAGTCCTGGCGGCAAGCCTCTCGCGCGGGCGCCCAACAAAGTCTTTCTCCCCGACCGCGCGCGCTCTCTTCCCGGCGTCTCCCTTGAGAATTGTGCGCTACTTCTTTCCGCCGCCGTCCTTCGGTTCGCGAATTGCAATTAAAATTAATGCCTCCGCGGTCAAAAGCGGGTGAAACCAGCTCCGCGAACGGCCCACTTGCCAGCAAAAGTATGCGGTCCGCCCACCGCACCACAAATCAAACGAATCATAGACACTATACGAGTAGAAAAGCACGTCGCCTTCCGAGATCTGATACCGCTTGCCGCGCGTTTGCACGAAATTAAACGCGTGCCACAAGCCGATCTTGTAAAGCAACAATTTGAAAAGCATCGCCGGCCAAGACCCTTGCCCAAACCGGTTGGAGTCCACAATCACCACCGCTTTCCGGGCCACTCGCAGCATTTCCCCCACGACCGCGGCAGGATGCGGAACGTGATGCAGAATGCTGAACTCGCTCACCACATCGAAGCTGCCGTCACCAAACGGCAGCGCCTCTCCCGAATCCTGCAACAGCGAAACCGCCTCCGTGTTACCCGCCGCTACTCCCTGCTGCAGCAACGCACTCACCGGCTCCACTCCGCACACCAAAGCCCCTGGCAGCGCCGACGCAAACTCCTTCAAACCGCGCCCGGTCGCGGACCCCACATCCAACAAACTCCGAACTTCCAGGAAACTCAGCACCGCAAGAATCAACCTTCGATTCTCGGCATCATCGACGTCCTCGTGCTTGTGCATCGTGCATAGTCGCGAAGCGGTTTCCGTGTAGTACTCGCACTGAATTTCAACGGCCGGATCCATTCGAGTCAATTCGCCACCCACACGAGTTTTGTATTACACACCATCCCCCTTTGCAACATGACTCCTACTATGAGGAAGTTCAATCCGGCGGAGGCGTTGGGCCGCTCAGAGGCCAGTCATCTTCTCAATGTGTTCCGGATACCGGTCGCCCTGCACCGTGATTTTCGAAGCGGCGTTTTCGATTTCGCGCAAGTCGTCTGGCGTGAGCTCGACCGCAACCGATCCGATGTTCTCATCCATGCGTGCCAGTTTGGTTGTGCCTGGGATTGGAACAATCCATGGCTTCTGCGCAAGCAGCCAAGCCAGCGCGATCTGAGCAGGCGTTGCTTTCTTCTGTGCTGCAATGCCCGCAAGCAGATCAACCAGGGCCTGATTCGCTCTCATTGCCTCCGGCGTAAAGCGAGGGAGCGTACTGCGGAAATCAGAGCTTCCGAGCTTGGTGTTTTCGTCCATCTTCCCGGTAAGGAAGCCCTTTCCCAGAGGGCTATACGGAACGAATCCAATTCCCAGCTCCTCGAGTGTGGGCAACACCTCTGCTTCAGGTCCTCTCGTCCACAGCGAATATTCACTCTGAACTGCGGTTACTGGCTGCACCGCGTGGGCGCGGCGAATCGTCTTGGCTCCCGCTTCCGAAAGCCCGAAATGCTTCACCTTGCCTTCCTTGATCAAGTCCTTCACCGCTCCCGCTACCTCTTCGATCGGCACCTCAGGGTCAACACGGTGTTGATAAAACAGGTCAATCGCATCGACCCGGAAGGATCGGGCTACCGTTTCCACTGCGTTTGATACGCCACACCCCATATCATCTTCGACGCCCCGCACCCATCCGCGACTGAGCCGACCGCCATGCACCCAGTCACCCATACCAATCTGTAGGGGGCGCAGCACGCCGCGCTCCATTTTGTCCAGTTCGCCCACCCGAGGCCTCGGGCTTATCGTTTTGCTTTTGCACCAATCAGAAAGGAACCGACCAAAGCCACCAGCAAAATCCCCGCCACAACACCAAGCGACATCTCCACCGAAATATGCACCCACGGCTCAACAATCATCTTCGCCCCAATAAACGCCAGAACAAACGAAAGACCCGCCGTCAAATACCGCAACCGCCCCAGCACCCCAGCCAAAAGAAAGTACATCGCCCGCAATCCCAAAATCGCGAACACATTCGACGTGTACACAATAAAAGGATCACGCGTTATTCCAAACACGGCCGGAATCGAATCCACCGCCATCGTAATATCCGTAATCTCCACAATCATCAACACCACAAACAAAGGCGTGGCAAACAATTTTCCGCCATCCCGCACAAAAAACTTGCTTCCGCTATACTCGCGTGTAACGCGCAAATGCCGCCTTGCGAACCGCGAAATCCGGTTCTCCTCGGGATGCATCTCCGCTTTCTTGGCAAACAGCATGTGCAATCCCGCGAACACCAGAAACGCGCCAAACACATACAGCACCCAGCTGAACCGCCCGATCAGAGTGGCTCCTGCCGCGATCATTGCGCCGCGCATCCCTAGCGCTCCGAGAATTCCCCATTCCAGTACGCGGTGTTGGATCTTTTCATCCACGGCAAACGTCCTGAAAACCACCAGAAACAGAAAAAGATTGTCCACGCTGAGAGCTTTTTCGATGACATACCCGGTGAAAAATTCCAGCCCGCGCTGCGAGCCCGAGAAATGCATCACGCCCAGCCCAAACGCAAGCGACAGCCCGACCCAGACGAGCGTCCAGGTGAGCGCTTCCCGCGTTTTCATTTTGTGGGGACGCCGGTGGAAGACACCGAGATCCAATACGATCGCGGCGAGTACGAAAAGATTAAAAATCAGCCAAAGGAAGGGTGTGCCCATGACCGCGGCGGCCGGGTCGTCTTACGGCGTTGTTGCTGCCATCGTGTCCGCGGCGTTCAAGTTGCTGAGTTCGATGCGGAAAGCCTGCCCTGCTTGAATCGTGACCGGCACATCCCAGCGCACCCGTGCGTCGCCGGCGTTTGCTTCGAGGTTTAGCGAGCTAATCCAGTAGTTGCCCGGCGCCAGCTCCCGAAAGAAAGCGTGGCCTTCCAAATCCGTCTCCACCTTGGCCGCAAGATATTTCGTTTGCGCGATTTCAGGCGCCATCTTCTGCACGCGCCTCTTCTGATTGCTGGTGATCAGCGCCCATTTCCTCTGCGGATTCACTCCATCCAGCTCCAGCTCCACTCCCGAAACCGACGACGGATTCGTCTGGATGAATTTCTTCAGCGCCGTGTAGTACGCCTGCTTGTCTTTTTCGTACTTCTCCGGATGGTCCGTTTTGTCCGCTTCCTTGTATTTCGGCTTTGGGATACCGTTCGTCACGCCGCCGCTATTCGAGTGCTGGTAAGCCACCAAAAATTCCGGCGTGTGAATGATGTCATCCGGGGTCAGCATCTTATCTAGTTCCGGAATGGTCAGGTCAAGCGTGTCGTGGGCTTTCAGCCATGCCTTCAATTCTTTTGACACTTTCAATCCGTCGATAAACTCGTCGCGCGGCGGGACGACGTCTCCCTCTTCGACTTCCTTGGCGATGTCCGCATAACTCTTCGTCAAAATGTAAAACGTAAATTGCCGCACTGGTTCCGGCCGTGCCGCCGTCGGCGTGATGCGCGCTGTGATATCCAGCGTGCCAGCGGAGTTCTGTGCCCGCGCCGTGTGCGCGAAACACACCAAAACAGCAAGGATAGCCCACGAAATAGCAGTTGCTCTTCTCATGCCGGAATCCTAACAGATTGTCCACACCCCAGACACAAGAACCATCCCCTGTGTTGCTTGAATCGCTCTACCTACCGAAAAGTGCGAACAAGATTAATAGCACCAAGCCAGCCAGGATTAGTCCAGTGAGCAATCGCCCGAGAAAGGACGCCGGCGAAGCTGCCAGCGGTCCCGGAGATCTCTTCGGCGCACCCGGCGGATCGAGCACGCCAATCCCTGTGGATTTACGTGGCGGCCCGCCGAGGCGCGCAGAGGACGCCTGCGGCTCTAGCTCTTCTTCCCACTCCCGAAATTGGTACGGCATACAGAAATGCTACCGCTTGCCTTCCATTGCTTTCAAGCTCAATGCTGTCGCCTCAGAACAGGCGAAAGACGGCTTCGACGGTGACCCACGAGGCCACAAGATGCTTCGCTCCGTCGCGCGCAGGAGTAAATTTCCAGCCGCGCACAGTTTCTACGGCGCGCTCGTCCAACCCAAACCCGATGCCTTTGACAATGCGAACATCCTGCGCCCGCCCATCCGCGCCCACCAGAACCGCCAGCGTCACCGATCCCTGCACCTTGCCGTGCCGCGCCTCGTCGGTATACGTCGGATACGGACAGTACGCGCATCCAGGAGGGATGAATCCCGGCCCATAGGGGCGATCGGAACCACCGATGCCCGCAGGGCCCTCGTCGCCATCGCCCAGAGTTCCGTTCTTGCCCGTGCCGACGCCGTGTTTGTCGCCCGAACCGGGAGAGTTCGTCTCATTCGACACCCAAGGGAGGCCGAGTTTTTCAGTCGGAGCGAGAATCGCAGCTGCGTTCGGATCAAAAATGGTTGGTGGCTCGGGCAGGAGGGGATTTTGGTTTTCCGGAAGCGTGGGCCTCACAATCTGAACAGACGAGCGAGGAGGAAGGTTTCCGCTCGTAGCGGGGACTGGATTGCGATCGCCACCGCTTCCATCTCCGCTCGAAGGATTTGCGCCAGCGGTTGTGCGAATAACTGGAAATCGGTATCGAGTCAGAGATGTCGAGCCCTTGAGGATGTGAGGTATGGGCGGAGATTGCACACGCGACACGAGAAAAAGGATTGCTGCGAAAATCGCGGCATGCGTGAGCAGCGAAGCGCCTTGGGCGCGCGCCGGACGCAGCGATTTATCGAACTTCAGCAGATGGATGGGCGCGCCGTTTGCCGCCGAAGGTTTGAAATGCGAAGGGATAAGAAGCTGGCCCAGGTTTTCTCGAACGCGGTTCAGCCAGGATTCTGTCCAAGGGGATTCCCTTGCGGGATCGCTACCGGAAAAAGAGCCCAGAGATGGCTCGCGCATGCGCAGGCCTCCGTCTCCGCCTCGAGTTTCGGCCCGAAAACATCTGGAGGCAGGCACCAGTCGGCTAATCAGAAGTCTCGAAACAGAGTTTGGTTGCCCGCAAGGAAAATTTTGAACATCGAGCGACAAGTAACTCGGAAAATAAACAATCAGTTTGAACGGCGGGAACTATTTGAACAGGAGGAACTAATACAGCCGGAACGTCACTTCGATTGGCACTTGCACGGCCACAATCTTGCCGCTCGGTCCGGCCGCCGGCCGAAACTTCCAGGTGCGCACGGACTCGACCGCTTTTTCTCCGAGGCCCATGCCGGGATCCTTCAGGATGGAAATGTTGACGGCGCGGCCATCGGCGGTAATGGTCACCTGCAGCACTACGGTGCCCATATATTTCGCTTTGCGCGCATCATCCGAATACAGTGGCGGCGGGCAATAGATGCATTCCGGCACCCCAACTCCATTGACACCAGCGCGAAACGCCCCGCCACCTGTGCCTCCGCCTTCGCCAGGTCCGAGGCCGCCGCCCGTTCCGCTGCCAATTCCCGTGCCATTACCATGACCGAGAGAATCGCTCACGCCGTTGGCCAGCGGATCGCCAAAGTTCGCCGCATTCAGATTAGGCGCTTTGAGATCGGGCGGACCAAGCAAAGACGGGTCCATCGCCAGCTTGGGATTAGGATTCTGAATTTTCACCTGGGGCGGAGTAAACTGCGTCCACTGGAACTTGGGGATCTTGCCCTTGTTGACGGGAGTCAGCGTGTGGTCGTTCGCCCCGCCACCGCCGCCCGCTTTCTTCGCGCCCGCCGGAAGTTTGGACATGTAGGGGGAAATATCGAGCGGGGTCACATCCACATTCTTGTTTTTCGCTTGGGTCGCCGAACCGAAATGCCAGAACAAGGGAATCAGAATGACCAGCGCAAAGACGCTGCCGTGAAGAGCGAATGAAATAATCTGAGTCCAGCCGAAGTTCTCATCCTTCGTCCAAATGTCCTTCACCTTCACCGGCTTGCTGGTAAAGTTCGCAGGCGGAAGTTTCGCGGGAAAGAAAGCCTCTTTGATGCGCGAGCCGAACCCGCCGAAATTGGTGCCCCAGGAGACTGCCAAGCGGCTATTTACTGGGCCTTTCGGAACAGGACGCGAGCTGAAGAAATCTTTGAAATTGTCAAAAACTCCCGCGCCAAAGGCCGGTTTCACGAAGGGCGCGCCGGGACGGTCCGTCACTTTAATGGGACGCTCGGTGAGAAACTGCTTGAGGTTGGACCAGAAATTGTCAGGAACAAGCAGGGCCGGCGCGCCGAACTTGGGCACCGCTGCCGCGGGTACTGGAACGGCTTCATGGCCGGAGCCAGACACGCCGGGCTTTGTTATTTCAGGTGGAACGAGATTGACGATTAGGCCCGGCACCATCTTCCCCCTGATTAGACGCAAAACCACTGCGTTGGGTGTCCTGAATCGATAAGATTCGGGAGAGCCGGGAAAGGTTGCGCGACCCAGCCGCTGACACCGACACTCAATCATTGTAACATACGCGGTTACACCGCTTTCCGATGTTTCTGGCTGAATACCTGAACTCAGGGACGGCAATCCAGGAACGCCTTTTGAATCGAACCAGTTGATCTGCGGGCGCACACACATCCATGGCCGAGCCTTTGGAACTCAAGAAAACACTGAATCTGCCCAAGACCGATTTTCCGATGAAGGCCGGGCTTCCGCAAAACGAGCCGAAACAACTTGCGGCCTGGCAGGAAACGCATCTCTACGAGCGGATTCTTGAAGCACGCAAGGGCCAGCCGCTGTTCGTTTTGCACGATGGGCCGCCGTACCCCACGGGAACGATTCATCTGGGCACGGGACTCAACAAAATCTTGAAAGACATGATCATCAAGTCCAAAAGCATGGCTGGCCATTACGCGCCCTACGTGCCCGGCTGGGATTGCCATGGATTGCCGATCGAAACGCAGGTAGAGAAAGAGCTTGGCGGAAAAGGAAAAGTTTCGCCCGCGGAGTTTCGTAGGCTTTGCCGGGATTTTGCGACGCGTTACGTCGAACAGCACAAGCGGGACTTCCAGCGATTAGGCGTGCTTGGCCGATGGGATGATCCGTATCTCACCATGAGCCACGAATACGAGGCAATTGTCGCGGGGGCATTGCTAGATTTCATGGAGAAGAGCTACGCGTATCGTGGGCGCAAGCCCGTTTACTGGTGCATCCACGACATGACGGCTTTGGCTGAGGCGGAGGTCGAATACGAAGATCACACGAGTCCTTCAGTTTGGGTGAAGTTTGCTGTGATGGGCAGCGCCACGAGTGAGCTCGCAGGGACGAGTGGCGTTAGTGCGGTGATCTGGACGACTACGCCGTGGACGTTGCCGCACAATCGAGCGTTGGCTTTTCATCCGGATTACGAATACGTGGTTGTGCAGACTGAGAAGGGCGCGCTCTTGCTCGCTGCGGAGCGCGTGGCCGCGTTGCAGGCGGAATGTGGAATTAAAGAAGCGCGGGTTCGTTCGAACTGGAAGGGGCGGGATTTTGAGGGCGTGAAATTCCAGCATCCATTTTTGCCCATGCAAGTGCCGGGAATTCTGGCGGACTACGTGACGCTGGATCAGGGCAGCGGGATCGTGCACACGGCGCCGGGCCACGGTTCGGATGATTTTCTCTCCGGGCAAAAATATGGTCTCGAAATTTATGCTCCGATTGATGACAAGGGCGTCTATCTCGAAGGCTTGCCGGAATACAAAGGCAAGAACGTGTTTGAGGCGAATCCGATCATCGTGGAGCTGCTCGAGGCTCGCGGCGCTTTTCTCGGAAATCACAGCTACACGCACAGCTATCCGCATTGCTGGCGATGCCACAATCCCGTGATCTTCCGGGCAACGGAGCAGTGGTTCATCAAGATGGATCAGGCGGCCCATGGAAAAGAAAAAACTTTGCGCGCGGAGGCGCTTGAAGAAATTCACGGCGTGAAGTGGATTCCAGCCTGGGGCGAAGAGCGTATTTACGAAATGATCGAGAAGCGGCCGGACTGGTGCATTTCGCGGCAGCGATTCTGGGGCGTGCCGATTATTGTTTTTTATTGCGACGGATGCGGTGCGAGGCTGGAAGATTATGTGGCCCTGCGCAACGTGGTGAAGTGGTTCGCACGAGAAGGCGCGGACGCCTGGTACAAGCACACGGCGGAGGAATTGTTGCCCGCAAAGACGAAATGTTCGTGCGGCGGAGGTGCGTGGCGGAAAGAAAATGACATTCTCGATGTGTGGTTTGATGCCGGGTCTTCGAATCTCGCTGTTTTGAAAAGGGATGAGTGGCCCGCGGATGTTTATCTCGAGGGGCCGGATCAGTATCGAGGATGGTTTCAGAGTTCTTTGCTAATCGCCACGGGGTTGCGCGGGCATGCGCCTTACCGCAGCGTGGTTACGCATGGGTGGACGCTCGATGAAAATGGCCGTCCCATGTCCAAGTCGCTCGGAAACGTCGTTTTGCCCAGCGACATTTGCGAAAAATGGGGCGCGGATTTGCTGCGATTGTGGGTCGCTTCGCAGGAGTATCAAGCCGACGTGAAAATGAGCGAGCGCGTGATGACGCAACTCAGCGAGGCGTACCGCAAGATTCGCAACACCTTCCGCTTTGCGCTGGGGAATTTGTTTGATTTCGAGCCTGGGCGAGACGCTCTTGCTAACGAAGAGCTGGACGAAATCGACCGTTGGATGCTGGAGCGCACCGCAGAGCTGGTCAGGAAATGCCGCGAGTGGTATACCGCCTACGATTTTCATCGTGTGTATCACGCGATTCACGATTATTGCGTTGTAGATTTGAGCGCGTTTTATTTCGACGTCCTGAAGGACCGGCTGTACACCAAGGCGGCGCGAAGCCGTTCGCGTCGTTCGGCGCAAACAGTCGTTTGGAAAATCACCACCGCGCTGGTGCGTCTCGCTGCACCTATTCTCGTTTTCACCACGGAAGAAATTTGGAAGCATTTGCCGAAAGCCTCTGGCGCTGCGGAGAGCGTGCACATCGAGCGCTTTCCCGAGGTGCGCGATTTTCAGACCGGCCTTGGGGCCTCAGTTGCGGCGGATTGGGAACTGCTGGGCAAAATTCGCGGCGAAGCTCTAAAGGCGCTCGAATCGGCACGGATCGCGAAACGAATTAATTCCAGCCTTGAAGCAAAAGTGATTTTCGAACTGTTTGCCTGGAATGCAGAAAAACAATTCTTGAGCGTGTTGCGAAAATATGCCCAGTCGCTTCCGGGGTTGCTAATTGTGTCGCAAGTAGGACTTCCCGCGGATTCATCGGGTGACATCCGGACGCGCGGGCTTCACGGGGATTCTTTCCGCTCGGAGGTTTTTCCCGGATTGGCGCTGCGCGTGATCGCGGCCGCAGGCGCGAAGTGCGAACGGTGCTGGAACTACTCGACGCACGTGGGAGAGAATACGCGCTACCCTGGCATTTGCGAGCGGTGCAGCGAAGCGCTTGCGGAAATCGAAGGATTGGAGCTTGCCCGTTCATGAAATTGCCTTCGCGCTTGCGGTGGCTGTGGCTCACGCTGGGAATCGTGCTGGCGGACCGCGCGACCAAAGCGTGGTTCGAAACGCAAACCGACGAAAGCTGGCGCCACGAAGTGGTGAGGCACTTTATTTATCTGGTGCACAGCCGCAATCCCGGAATCGCGTTCAGTTTTTTTGCAGATTCACATTCGCCATGGCTGCGCATCTTGCTAATCGGCGGCGCGCTTGTAGTCATCTGTGCGCTGGCGTGGCTGCTGGTGGCCGGACAAGGAGGGGCTGTGGCCTGCGCGGGTCTTGCTCTTTTGCTGGGCGGAGCCACCGGCAACGTCACGGACAGAATCATTCATGGGGCCGTGACGGATTTTTTGGAAGTGTGGATTGGGAGCTACCGTTGGCCGGCATTTAATGTGGCGGATTCCGCGATCACCATCGGCGCTATTTTATTGATTCTCGATCTTGTGTTCAGCCCAAAGGAAGGCGCGTCATCGCCAGATAAAGAGGTAGCGAAGCGGCATTCGTCCGCTTAGTTCTCTTGTGAGTCCTGGCGCCGGGACCGTTTTGGTTTGCGGCGTCGGCAAACTGTTAGAATCCTTCCGTGTCTTCGTCCATCAAACACAAACTTCTGGTTGAAGAGAGCGACGCCGGGGAGCGGCTGGATCGCTATCTGGCCGCGCAACTCCCGGAGCTTAGCCGCACAAGGATCCAAGAATTAATTGAAGCAGGGCTGGTGCTGGTCGACGGCAAGCCGCCAAAAGGAGCGCATCGTTTACGCGCGGGCGAGAGGATCGCAGTCGATGCGCAGGCTCGTCCTCCGATGCGCGCCGAAGCAGAATCCATTCCGCTGGACATTCTTTATGAAGATGACGACGTAATTGTGGTGAATAAAGCAGCGGGCATGACGGTGCACGCCGGGGCGGGCAACCCGCGCGGGACTTTGGTGAACGCGTTGCTCGGACTGGGGCAGACGCTTTCGCAAGGTGGAGATGCTTTGCGTCCAGGGATTGTGCACCGTTTGGATAAGGAAACTTCCGGAGTCATTCTCGTAGCGAAGAACGATTTCGCGCACGCGAAGATTTCCGAAATGTTTCGGCAGCGTTCGGTGAAGAAGACGTACATTGCGCTGGTCGAGGGATTGCTCAAGGAAAAGCAAGGGCGCATTGAGCTGGCCATTGGGCGGGATTTGCACCGGCGTACGCGAATGGCTGTGCATCGCGAGAAGCCAGGGAGTGGATTGCGTGTTAACGTGTCGCGGGCCAGCGGACTGGCAGGCAATGCGCGGGAAGCGCGGACGGATTGGCGGACGCTGGCGCAAGTGGACGGGACGACGCTCGTAGAAGTGCAGTTGCATACCGGGCGGACGCATCAGATTCGCGTGCATTTTTCGGCCATCGCTCATCCTGTCGTGGGGGACACGCTGTACGGAGCGGCTTCGCAGATTAGGGTGGGCGCTGGAAACGGACGCGGTGCGTCTAATGAACGGGACAGAGTTACGATGCCCGCGCTCGGGCGGAATTTTTTGCACGCGGCGCGGATCGGATTCTCGCAACCGCGAACTGGGGCTTGGGTCGAAGTGCGGGCGCCACTGGCTGCGGAATTGCATGAGTTCGTCAAGAAGCTCGCAGAGGCTGCTGAAGATGATTGGAAGCGAATTGACGCTGCACTTGCTCCCTACCTATAATCAACTGACATGTCCAGGGCACTGATTTCCCTTCTTCTCGCGGCGGTTTTGCTGACCACGGCGGTCAGCGACCGCGCACAGCAGGCAGCGGCGAAAGCTGCGGCTCCGGCGCAATCTACCTCAACCGCGCCTGGGCAGGCGACACAGCAGCAAGGTCAACAAGGGGAAAAGGCGGCGACTCCGCAGACTCCGCAAAAGATCATCCAAGTTGTGAACTTGGTAGATGTGTTGTTCACGGTGCTTAACCGGCGGAACAAGCTCGTCCCCGATCTGCAAAAAGAAGATTTCCATATTTTTGATGAAAAGTCTCTGCAGGAGATTCGTTACTTCAGCAAACAGACGGATCTGCCGTTGCGCATTGGGATGCTTGTCGATACGTCGAACAGCATCCGCGACCGGATCAAGTTCGAGCAGGATGCTTCGATCAATTTTCTTTTCAGCGTATTGCGGCGCGGCAGGGATGAAGCGTTTGTGATGACGTTTGACGATGAGCCGCAAGTGGTGCAAGCATTCACCAGCGATGCGGGGCTGCTGCGTGATCAGATTATGCAGACGCGTGCCGGCGGCGGGACGGCCATTTACGACGCGATTTACGATGCTTGCCAGAACCAGTTGAGCCATCCGCCGCGCCCACCGGGAGATCAGCCCGACATCGTACGGCGCGTGATGATTCTGATTAGCGACGGGGACGACAATCTTTCGACGCACTCTCGGGGAGAAGCCATCGAGATGGCGCAGCGGACCAGCGTCGTCATCTATACGATAAGCACGAGCACGCAATGGATTCAGCTTTCGCAGACCGATCCCGACAAACTGGCCAGCCGCAAGACGCACTTGACGGAAGGCGACAAGATTTTGCAAGACTTAGCGGACGAAACCGGCGGACGCGCATTTTTTCCGTATCACGTGGACGATCTGGATCAGTCGTTCCAGGATATTGGCGACGAGTTGCGGAACCAATATTCCATCGCGTACATGCCGACGAACTACGTGCTCGATGGGCGTTACCACCGGATTCGCATCGAAGTGCCCGAACACAAGGGCTATCAAGTGCGGGCGCGGCGCGGCTATTTTGCGCGGGCGAACCGAGAAAACAATAACCAGCCGAGTCCTTCGGGCCCTGCCTCTCCCTGATTGTTGAAACAGAATAAATTTCCATTGACGTAGATCTTAGAGCGCTACACGTGCGTGAAAAAGTGGCCCTGCCGCCCTGTTAACGGGTCGTGTCGCGCAGGAGGACGGCGTCGGATTCGTTGTGGCCGCGTTCCATGGCGATTTTTGAGCCGTCTTTAGAAAAGAGGAACTTCTCGATTCTTTCCGAAGTGAAATGAGTGAGTGGATGGGGTGCAGCGCCGTCGAGGGGCTGCATCCAGAGGTTGCTGACACCTTTTTCGCGGATGGCATAAACCAGGGATTTGCCGTCGGGAGCGAAGGCGATCGGCCAGGTGGCGCGAGGATCCACGTCATGGTAAGTGACTTTTTTGTCTTCGATGGAGTAGAAATCCAGCATGAGTTTGTGGTCCAGTTCGCGAACTTCAAAGTAGACGAGGGTTTTGCCGTCCGGGGAGATGCCTACAGAACCTTGGGCGCTGGTCAAGACGGTCTCCGGCGAACCTCCTTCCACGCGGACCCGCTTGAGAATTTGATTATCGGCGTAATCCACATAATAGACCCATGTGCCGTCAGGTGAGCAGAGAGGATCGGCTTCCGCGGAGCCAAATGTAAGTTGCTTGAAGTCGGCTCCGGATGTGCTCATCCTCCAAAGATTGAAGGAGACTTTGCCGGCGCGGCCAGCAGAGCGAAACACAAGGTAACGTCCGGCGCCGCAGGAAACGACCTGATCGGAGACGTGATTGGGATCTGAGTAGATTAAGGTTTCGCCGCCCTCGGGCTTGGCGATGCGAATGTCAGGAATTTGCGCAAACACAATGTTGCCGTCGCTGGTCCAATCCCAGTTCCAAACCATGTTGTTCATTGCGAGGCGAAGCGGGTGAACGTCATCGGGCTGGGCAACGTTGGCCACTTCGATCTCGTACTTGGGTTGAGACTGGCTGGCGACAATGGCGTGGCCATCGGCGGCGACTGTTGGGAAAAGATAGGAGTTGGTGTCATTGGTGATGCGGTGGTATCCACCGCCTGGATAGCTGACGATGCCCAGCTGAGCCTTCATGACGCCGGCATCCCCGAAGTCCGAGACGAGCAGGCCCGAGCCGTCGGGCATCCAGACAGGATTGCGATAAACCCGATTCGTCGCGAGTGGCCTGGTTTGCTGCTTGCCAGTGGCAACGTCAACCACGAGGACAGCAGCGGTCACGCCCTGAGCCAACTGGGAGACCGTAATCACGATGGTCTTGCCGTCTGGCGACCACGCCGGGCTGTAGTTCGCGTTGCTGCCGGCAAGAGGAACATCTTTGAAGAGAGTGCGATCTGGCGAACCATCGCTCTTGGCGACGATTAATTCGTAAGTGGGTGAGTCGTGGTCTTCGCGTAAGAACGCGAAGCGCTGGCCATCGGGGGAGAAGCTAACAGGGCTGTCGACGTCCTTGATGAGCAAGCGGGGCGTCCCTCCGAGAACGGGAGCGGAGTAGAGGGAGGCGATGGTGTGTTCTTCTTCGTCGCGGCGGACACAGTAGATGTAATTGGCGTTGGGGGAGAAGGTGAGGCCGGCGTAACGCGTGGCGGCGGGTGGAACGATTTGGGTGTTGCTTCCTGTGGGGATATGGCGGAGCCAGAGGGACTGCAAACCATTTTCATCGCGGACGTGGAGAAGGTATTTGCCGTCCGGGGAGATGGCGGCGAGGGCGACGTGCCCGTTGTTGGTGAGATTTTCAATGGTGAAGGTCTCGAAGGGCACGTGGCGGTTGCGGAAGACGAAGGAGTAGATGCCGAAGGCGGCAGCGGCGGCGACGACCAGGACGCCGAACAGTGTGAGGCCCGTGCCGAACTTATGTTTTTTTGCGGCCTCGACGATGACGGAACTGCCCGAGGGCGAAACTTTTGGATTGGAGGAGGGTAGTTCGGAGACGGCGGAAACGCGGGCGGCGGATCTTTGCGTGCTCGCGGGGCGGCTGCCGGAATCGATTTCGCGCTGGAGACGTTTGAGGTCGGCGCGCATTTCTGCGGCGACTTGGTAGCGCATGTCGCGGTCTTTTTCCAGGGCTTTGTTGAGAATGCGCTCGAGTTCTGGCGGGACATCAGGATTGAGCGTGACTGGGGCGACAGGGGCATTGTGCAGGATGTTGTCGAAAACGACGGCGCTGGTGGAACCGGGGAAGGCTTGTTTGCCCGTCAACATCTGATAGAAGACGGCGCCGAGGGAGAAGAGATCGCTGCGGGCGTCAATTTCTTCGCCGCGGGCTTGCTCGGGGGACATGTATTGGATGGTGCCAACGGCCATGCCGGGACTGGTGAGCAAGTTGTTTGCGGGAGAGTCGAGAGTATGGCCGGCGAGATCGTCGTCGGCGCGTGGCAGGAGCTTGGCGAGGCCGAAATCGAGGACTTTGATGGCGGCGGTTTCTGTGACGAAAATGTTGGCCGGCTTGATGTCGCGATGGACGATGCCTTTTTTGTGCGCCGCGTCGAGGGCGTCGGCGAGTTGAATGCCGATTTCGAGGGTGCGATTGATCGGCAGGGGACCCGCTGCGAGGACTTTGTCGAGAGAATCCCCTATGAGGAGTTCCATTGCGATGAAGGTGCGGCTGTCGTGCTCTTCGATGGCGTGGATGGTGCAAATTCCAGAATGGTTGAGAGCGGAGGCGGCCCGTGCTTCGCGGAGGAAGCGTTCGAGGGTTTGGGAGTCGCGCTCGTTCGCTTCCGGAATAAATTTTAGGGCCACGCGGCGGCCGAGCTTGGTGTCCTCAGCTTCGTAGACAACACCCATGCCGCCGGCGCCGAGTTTTCGGAGAATCCTATAGTGGGCGACGGTCTCGTTAATCATGATTAGGGTGCAAATGGGATGTTAAACGGTCGCGGAATATCGGTCAATGCGTAGTAAGAGTTCGGTTGTGTCAGTTTCCGATAACGCTAATCGTGACCTAGCCGCTCTCCCCGAGCCGCTACTGGTGATCGAGGATGCCCCACGTTTAGTTGAAACTTGAGAACAAGAAGCAGCGGCTCTCGCCCGAACTCGGATAGAGTTCGGGTTGCGAATCCCTTTTAAAGGAGAGAGCCG
>Ga0185299_10003259_pt1 | contig 22159 bp, 22 predicted proteins | sample PaiPotPPA55metaG_FD_128002 | JGI IMG/M metagenome (GOLD analysis project Ga0185299, IMG submission 128002) | Iron sulfur acid spring bacterial and archeal communities from Banff, Canada, to study Microbial Dark Matter (Phase II) - Paint Pots PPA... ... | reverse complement strand
TGACCAAAAAGCAAGTGCTGGATGTCGACTCGATCATGAAGTTCGCGACACCGGAGGAACGGATTTACCGCCACCGCTGCGTCGAAGGGTGGTCCATCGTGGTGCCGTGGGTCGGATTCTCGCTCAGTGAATTGATCAAGCGCGCGCAACCGCTAGGCAAGGCGAAATTCGTGGAGTTCACCACCCTCTACGATCTCAAACAGTACCCCGGGCAGCAGAGGCAAATCCTGCAGTGGCCTTACGTCGAAGGCCTGCGGATGGATGAAGCCATGCATCCGCTCGCGCTGCTCTGTTTCGGAATGTATGGAGAAGTTTTGCCCAACCAGGACGGCGCGCCCTTGCGCATGGTGGTGCCTTGGAAGTACGGATTCAAGAGTGCCAAAGCCATCGTGCGAATCCGCTTCACCGACAAACAGCCCAATACCACCTGGAACCTAGCTAATCCGCCAGCGTACGGCTTCTATTCCAATGTAAATCCCAACGTGAGTACCTACCACAGCCAGTCCACGGAGCGCCGCCTGGGGGAATTCCTGAAGCGTCCCACGCTGATGTTCAATGGATATGATCAAGTGGCGGGACTTTATTCGGGAATGGATTTGAAAAAGAATTACTAGAACTGCTCTTGGTTCTTGGCTCTTTGTGGAGCCGTGCGCCTACCGGCGAGCCTGGGTTAAGAGCCAAGAGCCAAAGGCCAAGAACTGCGTTTGATGATTCGCTGGATCAAAGTCGTAGTCTTCATCGCTTGCCTCGTCCCTCTGGCTTGGCTGCTGTGGAGGTTCTTCGGCGCAACTCCAAGAGACATGAGCACTTGGGGAGTCGGACTGGGTGCCAATCCGATTGAGAAAATCACCCACGCGACTGGCGACTGGACGATCCGTTTCCTGCTGATCACCCTGTCCATTACTCCGTTGCGAAAATTGCTGAGCGTGCCGGCACTCATCAAGTTACGCCGAATGCTTGGGCTATTTGCGTTTTTCTATGCTTGCCTGCATTTCACTACCTACATCTGGCTCGACAAATTCTTCAATCTCCACGAGATGTTACTGGACATCGCCAAGCGCAAATTCATCACCGTGGGCTTCGCCGCTTTTGTTCTGCTAATACCCCTGGCGTTGACTTCCACCACTGGATGGATCCGGCGTCTGGGCGGGAAGCGCTGGCAGGCTTTGCATCGGCTGATTTATGTCAGCGCCATCTTGGGGGTGATCCACTATTTATGGCTGGTAAAAGCCGACATTCGCAAACCGTTGATGGATGGAGCGATTCTAGCCGTTCTGCTGTTGTACCGAGTTGTGGTTTGGATCGGGCCTATTCTCAAGAAACGGCGCCAAACCTTGCCGTCACGCCAGGCCGAACCGGCTGCGGAGTGACTGCCAGGTATCAACCCCTATCGGAAATGCATCCCAGATGGAGTTCCTGGTTACAAACCTTTACTCCCTACGAACAACTTTTTACACCAAGCAGGGTTAAAATCGTGGGTACTCCCTCGTTTGTGATCTGGTAATAATCCTGGCTGTAGAGGAGTTGTTGCCTTGCGACTCTTTCAAAAGTTCTCGCTTACGATGGGACTCTTTTCGCTTATCGCTGCTGCCGGTTGCGGAGGCGGAGGCAGCGTCGTTATTACCACCAATAACGGAAGCTATTCTGCCGCCACACTGAAAGGATCTTACGTTTACCAGATCCATGGAACGGAGTTTGTTACACTGCAGGCCCAGCCCTACCGACAATATGGCGTGTTCACGGCAGATGGCGCAGGCAACATCACCGCGCAGAGCGATGATGCCACCTTAAGCTCAGGCGGCGGGTCGTTCGCTTGCAATGCTTCCTGTGGGAGTTATCAGGTCGCCAGCGATGGCACTGGCTTCATCACGCTGAATAACTCCGGGTTCTCTTCTTCCTTTTCGCCCGCCATTGGCCCAGTCACGCTGGCGCTGACCCTGTCCAGTTCGACCACGGTTTACCTGATGGAGGCTGACTCCTTTGCCGACGGCGCGGGAGTGGCAGAGTTTCAGGATTCCGCGGCGATTAGCGCCACTCCCAGCGGAATATTCGTGTTCCGGCTCCATGAAACGTCCAGCGCACAGGGCCAGTTCTCCGCTTCCCACTTGGGTGTGGTGACCCTACCCGGCAGTGGAGTGAATGGCTCGATGGATCAGAACCTGGGCGGGACTTTCAGCTCTCCCACTGTGACCTGGACGCTCGGCGCTCCCGGGGCTTTGGGACGCGGCACCGGCAGCTTTACCAACAGCACCAATTTCACTACCACCTTTGTGTATTACATCGTAAACAGCGGCAAGTTCGCTTTACTAGTGAGTAATTCCGGCGCAGTTGGATCGGGCAGCGCCGAGACTCAGGCCGGCGCGGTGAGCGGCGGACTCTCTGGCAGCTACGCCTTCGGCAGTCGCGGTGACGATTCCAGCTTCTTTGACGGATTGGCGACGGTAGGACAGTTCACGGCGAGCTCCGGGTCCATATCTGGAGTCGAAGACTTGATGCGGGACGGCACTTACTCCAACGGCAATCTCTCTGGAAGCTACAGCGCAACCGCTAACGGGCGAGTTGCCGTCACTCTCAATTCGGGGTCTATTCAGGAAGTCTTCTGGATGGTCAGCCCATCGCGCGCTTTCTTCCTCACCAACAATTCGTCGCAAATTGAGGACGGCACCGCAGACCTGCAAACGGTGAATTCATTTTCCGCATCCACGATGAAGGGGCAATTTGCCATAGTGATGGATGGACTTGATCTCGCGTCGTTTCCCTTCAACGGCGCCGTAGGCAGGCTTGCGCGCGTCGGGGCACTGCAATTCAATGGAACCGGGAAATTGACGCTAGCTGAGTTGGCGAACGATTCGCTCACCGGCTCCGGTGCACAGAGCCCCGGGGGGCTGAGCGGGACGTACACGGTCTCCGCCAACGGCCGGGCCACCGGAACTCTGACGGGTTCAAACGGAGGTTTGTCCCTGGTGATGTATGCCGTGTCTGCCTCCGACGCGTATGCCTTGCAGGCGGATGGATTGACCAACACCTCGGGGCCGATTGAATTGCAGCACTAAGGGGCACGCTGCTTCTATATTTTTGCTGCAAACCCCGTCGGAACGAGCGATCCTATAGTTCCGGATGAAAGCAAGACTTCGCAGGGCGAACGGGCTGGGAGTTCTACTGGTGGCGCTGTGCGCCTACGGGCAAACCGGCTCCAGCGTGCTATCCGTTCCAGTTGAAAACCTCCCTACACCCGTCTTATGGCAGCAGTATTCCTTTCGGCTATCAGCCGACGGCGGAGTTGGGCTTTACCACTGGCATCTGTTCAACGGACTTCTGCCACAAGGATTAAAGCTGGCCGACGACGGAGAGATCTCAGGCACACCGCAGGAAACCGGCCACTTCGAAATCGAACTGCTGCTCAACGACAGCGATAATCCGCCAAAACAGCTCCATAAGAGGTTCGCACTATCGATCGAAACACCGCTCGTCGTTGATTGGGGCCGCAAGGTAAATGTAAACGGACAGCGGATCGAAGGATCCATCAAGGTTTCCAACCACACCGGGCGCGACTTTGATCTCACTGTAATCGTGCTGGCGGTGAACGACGTTGGCCGTGCCACTGCGATCGGCTACCAACACTTCCCGCTGAAGAAGAACACACACGATCTCGAAATCCCCTTCGGCGACACGCCGTCCCAGGGAAACTACCAGGTCAATGTGGACGTCGTAGGAGAGGAACCGCTTTCGACCCGCATCTTTCGGGCGCGGCTGGTGAGTGCAAAAGAGTCGGTGATGCAGGGGCCTTAGCTTTTGAGTCGTCAGCCGTCAGGAAGATCTCCCCTCGCCAGCAAGTGATGTCATTCCGAAACGGTGCGGCCGCCGCAGAAAACCGGGCTGCACCGACACTGCCGGCAAACAGCAGATTCCTCTCCCGCAAGCGGGAGAGGAATGACAAAAAGAAGAGTTGAGTGTGAGAGTTTTTCTGACTGCTGACTCTAAAAAGAAGGCAGCGCCCTCCGCCTGGGGAAGCTTTGAAATGGCCGCTCTTTAAGGGGGAGGAGCAAATCGAAGACCGGCCGTTCCCAATTAGACGAATGACGCTGCTGCTTTTTATGATGCTCCGCGGCTCATGATCGGTGCAACATAAAAAATAAGAGTCCCGTCGGTGATGTCGATCTCATTCGTCTCGGCCAGTAGCTCGCTTTAGACCCTTGCCGACCTGCTTTGGTCGCTATCCTTGCGGACTGCATCCTAGCGATCGTTGCTCGGGCTCCGGGCTTACCGCCAACCGGATAAATCAGTTCAACGCCTTCGGGACTCTATCCTGCCTCTGACGATGTCTCCTGTTCTCCTCGACCAGCACTTTGCTATAGAGCCTCGCTAGCCCTCCATCGGTCATCTTGCTGGAACTTGATATTAGATCGCTTGGTTGCCCAATCGTTCTTACTTCTTGCTCCTGCCGTCTGCCGAAAGTGACCTCGCTTGGCCCCCGGACGCCGCACCAACCGGAAAAACCTCAGAAACTGTCAAAGAACGATCTTGTTGTACACCCTGTATTTTTTAGGTCAATAGAAAAAACAAATTTCTAAGTGCTGCAATTTCAATCGAGTGCAGCCTGTTCACAGGGGTATGCAGCGCGACTGGTGCAAGAGGCCGCTCAAGCATTGTTCAATGACGTCAAGAAGATGCGGATTCCGCGCATTTTGTGAAATTCCCGAATTGGTGCAGTGCGCGAAGAACGATATTTCAGCCTGTGAAAATCGCGAGAGAATCGGCGCGGGGCGCGGAGTTTGATCGGAGTTACGATGTCGCAGCAATGGTAAGGTTGTAGATGACAACAAATTCTACTCCGACCGCGGCTTCTGTTGTCTGGCGAGGACGTTCTATAATGCTCCGGCATCCAGTTTCAGCAAGGAGAACGTCATGTCCATTCCTGATAAGTACCGCGATCTATTCAGCAAGCGGGCTTTCGCCAGCCTGGCCACGCTGATGCCCGACGGCCAGCCGCAAGTGACGCCTGTGTGGTGCGACCTGGAGGGAGACCTCGTCATCGTGAATTCCGCCAAAGGCCGGCAAAAGGACAAAAACATCCGCCGCGATCCGCGGGTAGCCATGGCAATTATTGACCCTGACAATCCGTATCGCTATCTGGAGATTCGCGGGCGAGTAGTCGAGATCGCCGAGCAAAGCGCAGACGCACATATAGATAAGATGGCGAAAAAATATCTGGGTGCCGACAAGTATCCGTACCGCCAGGCCAGCGAAGTGCGCGTGATGTACAAGGTGCGGCCGGAGCACACAAATACAATGGGGTGAGAAGATCGGCAAGCTTGCTGCGCGTTTGCCCGGTACGAGGAATCCATTCTGAAGCCTGGACATGGTCGGCGGTCAAATGTCGAATTGCATAGTTGAATCCCCACCCTTGAAAACTTCTACCCACCCGCTTGACCTGAATTGGATTCGTGCGCAGTTTCCTTCGCTCTCCCAGAACGTGAAGGGGCACCCCGCCGCATTTCTCGACGGGCCTGGTGGCACGCAGGTCCCGCAGCGAGTAATTGACGCCATCTCAGATTACCTTCGCACCAGCAACGCGAATACTTGCGGCGCCTACACCACCAGCCGCCAAACCGATCAGGTGATTGCCGGCGCGCGCGCCGCGATGGCTGATTTCCTGGGTTGCGATGCAGACGAAGTCGTCTTCGGGCCCAACATGACCTCGCTGACCTTCGCCATCAGCCGCGCGATCGGACGGGAATTAGGACCCGGGGACGAAATCCTTCTCACCCATCTCGATCATGACGCAAACATTTCTCCCTGGCGGGCGCTCGAAGAGCGCGGCGTCAAAATTCAATTCGCCGACATTCACGAGGAAGACTGCTCCCTGGACCTCGATGACCTTACCAGCAAGATTACTTCGCGAACCAAACTTGTGGCGGTGGGGTATGCCTCAAACGCCGTGGGTACCATCAACGACGGAAAGGCGATTGTCCGGCTGGCACATGAAGCGGGGGCGCTCACCTACATTGATGCCGTCCACTACGCCCCCCATGGACCGATCGATGTCCGCGAACTGGATTGCGATTTTCTGGCGTGTTCAACCTACAAATTCTTCGGGCCGCACATGGGCGTGCTCTGTGGAAAGCGCGAGCACCTGGCGCGGCTCATTCCCTACAAAGTCCGCGCCAACACCGAAGCCGTTCCCCAGCGCTGGGAGTGGGGCACACTGAATCACGAGTGCATCGCCGGCATTACGACCTGCGTGGAGTATCTCGCCGAGCTTGGCCAGCGAAGCGAGCAAGTTTCTGACCGGCGACAAGCCATCCAGGCAGCCTATCGCGCGATCCAAATGCACGAACACATTCTGATGAAAAAGATGCTTCGCGGCCTCAGCGAAATTCGCGGGCTTCGGCTTTACGGGATCAATAGTCCAAGATCACGCTGCCCGACATTTGCCGTCCGTATCGAGGGCCACACTCCGCTCGAGCTCGCGACCAGGCTTGGCGAGCGCGGCATCTTCACCTGGGATGGCAACTACTACGCCATCAACTTGACCGAGCGGCTCGGCGTGGAAAAGGACGGCGGCTTCCTGCGAATCGGATTCGTTCATTACAACACCGAAGAAGAAGTGGACCGGGTTTTGGACGCACTATCGGGGGATCTGGACAGATGACGCGATGTCTCATTTCTTCGCCTGGATCACTTCGATTTTCTCGCAGCCGTGCCGGTAGCGAAGCTTGATTTTGCGGCAATACATCGCTTCGCGAGAAATGTCGCAATCCTCAATCACGATGGGAGCCACCAAACAGCTCGGCTCCAACACCGTTCGAAGAGCATTCGGGTTTGTGAACTGCACAGCCGGTAAGGGTCAGCGGCGCCAGGGCCAAGACGGCCAGCTCAAATTGCAGTTCATTCAGGACTTCCTTTGGGTCTTAGAGACAAGTGTGTAAGAGGCGAAGGTTTTTAGAGACGGTTCGATCTAAAACATCGGCTGCATAACTATCTTGTGACCTACCAGTTAAGCGACGCCACCGTTAAGACGGAAAACTGGTAGGTAGGATCAACTTCGCCGGAGACCATTTCGCAAGTGAGGACCTTGGTGGGTACATCAACTCCGCTGACCAGGTTGCCACCCAGCAATATCTTGTCGCTGACAGTGGTGAGGGCAGGACTTTGTGCCATCGCCTCCGCCGCCGTTAACGAGCAGCCTAGCGCCAAACAAAAAAGCCGCCACTGCTGGGCGGCTTGCGGGCAACATAAATCCTCCCACCTCGAATGAAACCGTTGCGGCTTGTGACTTTACTCGATGACCGGTTTGCCGATCTCTTGCGTCCCCTGCAACTGCAGGAATTTCTCCACACTCTTGACGTACACTTCAGCGAAATCCGCCAGCGGGCGGCGCGACGAAATCGTCTCGACGGCAGTTTCTAGGTCCCATCCTTGGGCGCAGAGAACTGCCAGTGTCATCATGGGAGCCCGGTGGACCCCGGCGGCGCAATGAATGAACAAACGCGCCTCGTCGTTTTCGAGGGCCTGCTGGGCAAACTCCACGCCCCGCCGAAACAGTTCTGGCGGTTTGGCCTGAAAATCGTCGTCCGTCGGGTTCCACAGCACCTCAATCCCATACGGTTCGGCCAATGCGGTATCGTCGAATTCGATCTGCATATCGATGATGTGGGTAATGCCGGCGCGGGACACTGCAGCCATGTTGTCCATTGACCAAACGCCGCCACCCAGCGCAACTCGTTCCGTCACCCACGTCATGTCCATCCCCAGGTTTCCCTATCTCGTCCGCTCCACGGCCGCCTGCCGGGCGAATCATGGCGTGGACTTTAGAGTTCTCGTTTTGCCGTTCCAATGCCGCCGAGAAATGAAGCTGCGGAGGTCGCCACGAGATAGATTTCATTTTAAGGGATCGGACGTTGTGAATTCTCGTCCCTCCTGCGCCGACTCTGCCGGGACGGATTCCGGCAGTCCCAGGTGAAGTAAAAGCGTTCTAGCGAGCGAATTCTCGGTCACACTGTCATCGTCCGCGGAATCCGGATACAAGGCGATCATCTCAAATAAATACTTGATCGCAGCGGAAAGCACCTCGGCGGCACAGAGCAAATATAATGTGCTTCGATATAGCCATCTGCTATACTGCATCCATCAAATTCAAGAGCTTGCAAGAAAATCTGCGCAAGGCGATTTGGGAGAGGATCGATGAAGGCGATCTCACCGGCCTGAAACTGGCGGAGCAGACCGGCTTCAAGCAGGCGCACATCTCCAACTTCCTGAACCGCAAGCGAAGCCTGAGTCTGGAAGGCATGGACCGGGTGCTGAACGTGCAGCACCTTTCCGTCCTCGACTTGCTCGACCCCGGTGAGGTCAATAAGCGCGCTAGCATTCCTCCGCCCAGCTACGACGAATTCGAAAACATCTTTATCGTGGAGAGCGCTGTTGCCGCGACGCAACCACTGGTCATGAGCATGAACGTACGCGCAATCCAGAAATTCAAGCGGAGTTTCCTGCGCAAGCTGCGTTCTGAGATACATGGAAAACGCGGCCACTGGGAGCGCTTCGTGGCCATCAAGGCCGACAGCGATGCGATGAGCATGTATCCACGGCTTCTGCCCGGAGCAACCGTGTTGATTGACCGCCACTACAACTCGCTTCAGCCCTACCGCAAGGGAGAACTGAACATGTACGCGGTCCACGTAAAGGGCGTATCCAAACTCAGGTACGTGGAATTGGCGGGCAAGAGTCTCGTGCTACGTCCTCACAACCAGACCTATGCGGTTGAAGTCCTGCCCGTGGACGACCGGGAGAGCATCTCTGAATGTCTAGTTGGTCGCGTGTGCTACATCGGGATGGAGACGTAAGAGCAGCTTTTGGCTGTTGGCTCCTGGCCCTTAGCTCCCGGGTTCGTCATTCATCACATTGGTTGCCCTCGTTCCCAGCGCCAGTGCACAATTGACCTCCACCGATGACCAGCCAGGTCCTGAACATTTCGAGAATAGTCTCTACGCTCGCGTCCGCGGTGAGCGTGATGTACTGCATCCTCTGCATCTGGGCAGGCATGCGTTTTGCATCGCAGCGGAGACGGGCCCATGGACCGGCGAGCGGACTGCCACCAGTCTCGATTCTGAAGCCGCTCAAGGGAACTGATCCCGAGATATATGCCAGCCTGCGATCCCACTGTGTGCTGAATTATCCCCAGTACGAAATTCTGTTTGGCGTCACTCATTGGGATGATCCGGCAATTCCGGTGGTCGAGAGACTAATCGCGGAATTTCCTGATCGCGCAATCCGGCTGGTGCGATGCGACAAAGAGCTTGGGGCAAATGGGAAAGTCAGAAGCCTTGTGCAACTGGCAGCGGTTGCGACGCACGACTTTTTTCTGGTGAACGACAGTGACATCCGCGTCGAACCCGGATATCTGCGACAAGTCGTGACCGAGTTGCAAGCGCCTGAGATCGGCCTGGTCACCTGTCTTTACCGCGGAGTTGCGGCGGACACCTTAGCGTCCGGATTGGAGTCAATGAGTATCAGCACCGATTTCATGGCGGGAGTTCTGGCGGCGCGGCAAATCGAAAGCGGTTTGCGCTTCGGTCTGGGATCGACGCTGGCATTTCGCAGGCGAGAGCTACAGGCGATCGGCGGATTCGAGGCAATCGTGGATTATCTTGCCGATGACTACGAACTGGGAAGCCGGATCGCGGCGCGAAGCTTGAAAGTAAAGCTCTCGGAGTCCGTGGTGGAAACCTATCTGCCGGCTTACAACATGGCGGGCTTCTTTTCACACCAGTTACGGTGGGCACGGACGATTCGGGCCTCACGTGCGGGCGGCTATGCTGGGCTGCTTTTCACTTTCACGTTGCCATGGGCGGTTCTCACCTTTATCCTGGCGCGGGGAGCGAGTTGGGCTTGGGGACTGCTCGTCGCCGCACTGGCAGTTCGTGTGGCGATGGCGTTGGTCACGTCGCAACTGGTATTGTGTGACCGCGGATTCTTGCGATGGTTCTGGCTACTTCCTTTCCGCGATTTTCTTGCAGTCGTCGTTTGGCTGGGAGGACTAGTGGGACGCAAGATTGTCTGGCGAGGGAAAGCGTTTGATGTGAAAAACGGGAAGCTCACGCGCAGCGATTGAGGCCGTCTGGAGATTCCATGTACTCCCGCGAATCAGCGCGGGGCAGGGTCCGCTACCTCGCGGTCCCGGACGATAATCTTCCCGCCAGCAATAAAGCGATAAGTCTCTCCACGCCAGTAAAAATCGCGACTGAAGTAGCTCGCTGCCCAAACCACGAATCCCTGGAAATCGCGCAGGGGATAGAGCCAGCAAAACCGCAATGCGCGCCGGTCCCGCAGCAGTCCCCATCCCACTGCAACCGACTGAATCATGCGGTTGAGAAATGCAATCGTGAGCACGGCAATCGCAAGAGGTAAATTCCCCAGGGCCGCGGAGGCAATGAATCCGAGCGCTCCGAACGGCATAGCGAAAGTCAGTCCAGTACCGAGGTGGCCCCAGGGGCGGGAATGGCGCGTGCTCTTCATCCAACGTAACTGGTCGCCCAGCGTTCTGAGAAACGGCCGTGGAGTGAGCACGTGATACACGAAGTGATGAGAAAAGATGACTCTGTATCCAGCCGCCCAGATCTTGTTACCCAGCACGTAATCGTCGGAGTAATAATCGGCAGTGGCGGCGATTCCTCCAATGGCTTCCAACGCGTCGCGACGGAACGCGACCGCCGGGCCGAGCGCGAAACGAATCCCTTCGAGCATGTCGGCGACGACCACGCCGGAGGGCATTTCCACGGACATTCCCAGCGCTTCCAGCAAAGACCAGAAGTCCGCAGCCGGATCGCCGCGGTACAGGCATGTGACCAGACCTAGTTTCTGCTCGCCGAGCTTCTGGCAAACGAGGGGAGGCATTACGCTGCGCAGGAAGTCCGGTTCCACACGGACGTCGCTGTCGCTGATAACGAAGAAATCATTTCGCGACAGAGGAATCATTTTGTTCAGCGTGAATACCTTGGCATTAGGCCAGGCCGGAGGGCCGGAGATCACGATTCGGCTTTTCACCTGCGGATACCGAACCCGCAGTTTTTCCGTGAGCGCGACCGCCGGATCATCCGCGCTACGAGCCCCAATGATGATTTCAAAATCGGGGTAGTCCTGTCGAAAAAAGCTCTCCAGGTTTTGTTCCAGACGTTCTTCCATCCCATGCACCGGCTTGAGGATGGTGACCGGCGGAGGGTTGATGGAAGTATTGAGGACCGAGCGACGGGCAGAGTCGGCCCGCTTTTTGAATCGCACTGTCGCGATAAGCACCAGCAGCAGAAAAATGGAAGAGCTAAAGAGTCCGAAAGCCGCGAATCCGAGAAGCACGTGCCAAACAAGTACGGTCATGGCAAGAGTCATCGGCTATGCGCTTTGAATGTCCGTTCGAGAAAAATCGATACCTGCATAGAGTAGCGGCAGGCCGCTCACCGACGCCAAAGCGTATGACATGCAGTCGCCAAAATTCAGCGCGGCCGGATGACGCCCCTTTCCGAAGCGTAGAAATGCTGACAGAGCGGCCTGGTAATGATCTTCGTTGAATTCGATGATCTCCGCATTTATTCGTCGGAGAAAGCCCGCGAGCATGGGCCGGGAATCCTGGCGGAAGCGCGTCGATAGTACCATCGCGGTCTCCAGAGCGGTGGGCGCACCCAAAAACATAGCTTCGGCACGGCCTACCTTTTCCAGAAGTGATCCGTGACCGCGTTCCTCAAGCAGAATTGAAATCAGCGCAGAAGAATCCATTACCATGCTTACTCCGGATACCCGCGATGGCCGATGCCAAGAATTGCTTCGCGCTCACGCTTGGTCAACTTCTTGCCTCGAACTGCAGGCGGAATGTTCGGCCAAACTTCTCTTTGCAAGTAGTCCTTCAATTGCCGGAGACGGTCTTGGGGACTGGTCTTAAATGCCAACCGTGCCTTGCGGTCTTCTAGAGCGCGGCCTATGGCTTCGGTTTTTGTCTCTCGCGCCATTCGAGCTACTTCGGCGGCCAGACGCTCCACGCGTTCATTCTTTATGTTAAGGGCCATATAAAGCAAATACACCATAATTATACCATTACACCACCTATCGGCCAAGCTCGCGGTTGGTGAAGACCGACTTGCCGCCCCGGCGTGCCAGAAAGTAATGCCGCAACTCGTTCAGTTCTTTTGGACTTTCCTGGTCAGTCCAGAGAAAGACCGTGGCCGCGCTGTTCCACAGGTGGACAAACGAATCCTGAGTCTCAAAGACATGCGGAGCGTCAGGGAACTGAGAGCCGTACCACAGATTGCCGCTGGGCACGTGCAGAACTTGCACCGGCACGCGCAGATAAAAATTCAGCGTTGAAGCCTCATGATACTGACCGTCAATCACTATTACATCGCCCGGCGTGTAAAACTTTTCAATGGCGACAACGAGTTGCCGAGACGAAAGCACCGGCGAGAAAGTGACAAAGGCAGCGTGCACGCAGGCCAGCAGGGCAACCATCATCGCGGCCAGGATTATGTTTCCATATTCCGGCTTGCGCAGATAGCGCAGCCAAAGACTGGTGCCCGCCCCGACAAAAAGCGAAACCACCGCGCCAATCAATTGCGGACGGAACATTCCCAGCGCTTCCGGAGTGAGGTCGAGAAAGTGTCCCAGAGAAAGATCGTACTGCTGCGGATTCTTTTGCAGCAGGTCGGCGAGATCGGCGCCCGGTGCGGGCGGGCGGGAAGAAAAAAGCAGCGCGACGCCAACTACCGAACCTAGGGCGACGATCACAAACAATACCCATGAGGAAGTCCTTCCGGCGCGAGACTCGGACTCTGGCGAGGCCGCTTCCTTCGCCAGCCAACTGCCGATCAGTAGGGCCAGGCCGGGAACTGCGGGAATCGTGTAGTACTCCTGGCGAGTTGAGAAACTGAAAAACCCTACAATCACGAATGCCCAAAGCACAAACAAAAGACTGGCGCGCTGCGCGGAAGAAAGTTGGGCGCGAATTTCACGCCATCGCCAAGGAATCTGCTTGAGGCCTTGCGGCAGGAACACCATCCAAGGTGCAAGCCAAAGCACTGTCAACCCCCAGAAGATGAGAATCGGCACGGTGTCATAGCCCGGAGGAACGCGCTTGTTCACATAGCGAAGGAATTGCTCGTTGACGAAATAGAACCACAGGAAACCCTTTATCGCTCCCTGGCTGGGATTGCGCAGCGCAGCCAGAATGTGCCAGGGCGCAGCGATGACGAGAAACACTAATGTGCTGGAAAGCAACCGCAGGCGCAAAATATGGCGCAGATTTCCGGTGATGAATAAAAACAAGAAAATCGTGCCCAGCGGAAATACCAGACCGATCAGGCTTTTGGTCAGCACACTAAGAGCACAGGTGGCAGCGAGTCCCCAACACACCCAGCGGGAAGGGTGCTCCTGTTCGAGTGAAACTAGAAAGAAGAAGGCGCTGAGCGTGAGCCAGAGGCCGACAATCATGTCGGGAATCTGAAAGCGGGTGAAAATGTACGGTCCTAGGCAGGTCGCTAGGACCAGCGCCGAATAAAAGCCGCCACGTTCTCCGTAGGCCCTCGCGCCCAGAACATACGTCGCCAGCAAGACGGCAAGCACTCCGAGCATTAAGGGAAGACGTGTGCTCCAGTCATGGACGCCGAAGACCTTGTAGCTGGCGGCCACTCCCCAGTACATGAGCGGGGCCTTTTCCAGATAGCGGATGCCGTCGGTATACATTGTGACCCAATCGTGGCGGAGGACCATCTCGCGGGCGGCTTCGGCGTGAATGGTGTCCACATCGTCGAGCAGAGGGGGTGTGAAAATGCCGGCAAAGTAGATTGCTGTCCACAACAGCAAGATGAGGCCCAGCGATACCCAGCGAAGGCTTGGCGTCGCCGAAGACGGCGATGCAGACGGTTCGTGGTCAGCGCCTAAATCGCGGCGCGAATCTGAAAAGCCCATCTTGGGAAGCAATTATACGAGAGCCAGCGGACTATCCAGATCCCGCTGCACGGGCGGCGTGCGCCATGGCAGTTCGGTCGAGGACTTCGCGGATCTTTCCGGCCAGCGATCGCAGAAGGAAAGGCTTCGGCAAAAAGTCGCGAGTGAGGTTTGGAACACCCTTTCGCTGGACCGTTTCATTTGAGTATCCGGAGACAAACAAAACTTTGATGTCTGGTCAGAGCGAGGTGAGGTTTGCCACCAGCACGGGGCCACTCATCTTAGGCATCACCACATCGGTAATTACCAGATCGATCATCTTCGCTCGCGCTCTGACTTGGTCGAGGGCCGTTCGCAGCCGACAACACCGTATAGCCAACGGCAGAGAGAAACTCTACTTCGGATTGCCGTAGGGCATCCGCATCTTCGACCACCAGCAGGGTTTCCGATCCCCCGTGAACCGGTTTGCTCGCCGGACGAGGACTGGCAAACTCGCGCATCGGAGGCGCGACCACGGGAAGATAGATCTTGAATGTGCTTCCCTTGCCCGGCTCGCTGTGCGCCGAGATAAATCCGTCGCTCTGGCAGATCATTCCGTAAACCACCGCCAGCCCTAGGCCAGTGCCGAGCCCGCGGGCTTCGTCGTGTAAAACGGTTCGAAAATCCTGGGCAGATCTTTGTCAGAGATACCCTGACCGGTGTCCGTGACAGTCAGCAGAATGTATGCACTGGCAGGATTCGGTGGATACCCGCGAAAGCCATTATCGCGACCGTCTGAAAGGCGGGTGGTTGCGAAGCGCCACCGCCATAACGTCCGGCCGAGGAACTCGACCGGATGCATATTTCGCGGAATTCGGGGGCAACACGACGGTCACAATGCTTTCATCGGACATTAGTTACGTGGGCATTTTGCCGTAAAGCCAAAAGACCTTCGGTTGCTGATCTAGTAATCATCCCGATTCGGGTCGAAAGGGGTTAAGGAAAACAGGCTCCCTCAGGATCGGGATTTCTGTTGAAGGCCGGTGGTTGGGCTGGGACGGGACGCCACATGACTTTCGACAGTTCCAGCGGCGGTTCATTCTTGACACTGCCAGATGTCGATTGAGACACTCCGTCTAGCTCCCGATGAATACAGACGCTCAAACAGAAGCACTTAGTGACCTTATTGGTCACTCCGGAGCCGAATCCAGCCCGGTTTTTGTGTCCCTGAGGCGGTCAGCGGCGCTGGAATTTCATGCTTCCGTGCAACTGCTGGCTGAGCGAGCGCGTTTCCTGACGGGAGCAACCGGCGTGGCTATCGCTCTCGATCAGGACGGGCAGTTTGTTTGTTGTGCGACAGCGGGAAGCATGGTTCCGGAAATTGGGGCAACGGTTGACGTCACAAAACATGCGCTCGGCTTGCCGACCATGGAGCCCCAAACGTCCGCGCCGGGCTCGACGGGCGGGACCGTCCCTCCACCATCTCACGAGAGCCAATTCGCCGTTCCGGTATTGCGAGATGACAAGGTTGTTGGGTTCTTCGAACTGATACCGGGCGCATGCGCACTCGAAGTCGCCGTCCTTGAGACCGTCAGCCGGCTGTCGGACCTGGTCAGCACGGCGCTTGCTCATCGAGATGCCGCCGAGTACACCGAGAGTCTGATAGCTGAAGCCGGATTCCAAAAGCCTCAGCCGCCAACAAGTCCAACATTGTGGCATGCGCCGGAAGCAGCCGCGTCGGAACCAACCCCTGCAGCAAGGACCCAAGCACCGGCCCCGGCAGACGTTCACACCTGCGCCGGTTGCGGCTTCCCGGTTTCCGGAAGACGCACGCTTTGCCTGGACTGCGAGAAGCATGGCGATGATCCAAGAAACGATCCGACGCTGGCCGCGCATCCTCTTGTCGAAATGTTTGCCACCGAAAAAGAAGAGAGTTGGATCAGCGCTCACGGCTACACCATCGCCAGCCTGCTGGTAACTGCTCTCGCCGCCGCCATTATTTTCTGGCTACGCTAATGTCACACCCCTTCGCCGACTTTTATCGGGGGAAACGAGTTCTGATCTCCGGCCACACTGGATTCACCGGCGGCTGGCTGGCGGCATGGCTGAAGCTATTGGGCGCGAACGTCTCCGGCTATGGCTCGCCTCCCTCTACCCGGCCGAATTTCTTTGATGCTACCCTTCTCGACCGAGGCATGACTTCCTATTTCGGTGATCCTCGCAACCGTGAGGCGCTCGTCAATGTCTTCGCCGATGCCCAGCCGGAAATAGTCATTCACTATGCAGCGCAGATCTCCGCGCGGCGTACACACCTAGACCCGGTCGACACTTTTGCCGCCAATGTGATGGGCACAGTTCATATTCTCGAGGAGGCGCGGCACACAGACTCAGTTCGAGCCGTGGTGGTCGCGAACAGCGACCAATGCTACGAGAACCGCAACTGGTTCTGGGGCCATCGCGAGGAAGATGCGCTTGGCGGACGCGATGCTCACAGCTCAAGCGCGGCCTGTGCGGAATTGGCCGTCTCTGCCTACGGCGCCGAATTCTTTCACTACACCAAGACAGCTGTGGCCACGGCCCGCACCGGCGATGTGATCGGCGGCGGCGACTGGTCCGAAGGCGAACTGGTGCCAGAGATTGTGCGCGCCATCCCCTCGGCAAAGCCGATCGCGATTCATCAGAGCTCGGTCGTTAAAACATGGCAGCATGTGCTGGAACCGGTCCGCGCCCATCTGTTACTGGCGCAGAAACTGTACGAGCAGGGGCAGGAGTTTTCCGGGGCATGGAATTTTGCGCCGCGCGATGAAGACGTTATTACAGTCCGGCAGTTAGCAGAGAGGTTCGTTAAGCAATGGGGCGCAGGAGATCTGACTTTTGATCCTGAGGAAAACGCGTCACCAGCGAAACCTGTTTTTCGCTTGAACACCCATAAAGCGCAGACCCGACTCGCCTGGAAGCCTGAGCTGCCACTTGAGGAGGCGATCGCTTGGACTGTCGAGTGGTATAAAGCCTTTTACGCTGATCCGGCATCGTCCTGGCGCACCACGGAAGATCAAACCCAGCGCTACACGAGATTCTCGAGCTCCATCGGATAACGTACTTATTGCGGCGGAGCAGCGTCCCTGGGAAAAGACTTGAGGTCGACCTGCGTGACCTGTGATGTAACCTTCGTTTCAGTGTCTGTAGAGAAGCGAGTCAAGGCGCCTCGAAGTAGGTAGTAGCCCTCCTCATCCGGTTTCTTGCCTGACCCCCGGTTAAAAGCGCCCTCAAACGCGAACCAGACGCCGTGAACGTTCTCGGTAGTGAAGTCTAGCTTGTTTCCTTCACTCTTACCCGATTTGAAAAACTGATTGAGAAAAGTCCCGCGGTCACTCTCGGAATCTCCAAATCGCGAGATGAAGCCGCTGACCGATCCTTTGTTTTCAATCGTGATCTGGACGAATTCGCCCTCTCTCAGAAATGAATACATCCCCGAGTAGTCGTCCGGGGGAGGGGCAGCGGTTTGAGACGAGCAAAGAACCAGAAGTGGCACAGCCAAGAACCATGAAATCAAGGGCAGCGTAAAGCGGAGTCGCATTTAGAAGAGAGTACACTAAGCGGATCCCGGCCGATTGCCTTTGAATGGGCCTATTCCATGCTTCCTCCTTGACAAATTCCTTGTAGCTGCATAAAGTTGCGATCAATTGGTTCTCAAAATGCGTTCCCTGACAGGTGCCCCGGTATGAAGAATGTTTATGAAGTTCTGAGGCAGAAAGAATTGGAGTTGGCCCGACTGGAAAAGGAAGTCGAGGCATTGCGCGTGGCCGCCCCGCTGCTTTCCGACGGCAATGAAGCCAGTTCCGATACGGTAAGCGCGAAGCCGACGCTGGCGACCAGCGCGCCCGCTCCGCAGCAGCCCATCCGCATCCCGCAACCGCAGGTTGCGGCCGCGCAGCCAACCGCTCGCGCTGCGGGATGGGAAGACAGCGCTAAGCGCTGGCCCTAAGCCAGCTCGGCAGCCATCGCGCAATCGCAGGTAGGCCCGGCATTTTTTCGGGCAAATAGCTTTTTTGCGATAATGTGGGGCACCTTTCGCAGTTCTTCCTGGAGGGGTGCCTTGAAGACCCATCGCCTTTCTGCCGCAGTCTTTGTTGGGTTGTGCAGCAGTGTTCTGTTGTGCACCAATCTGATCCTCTTTGGCCAGACTTCGCCGGCAAGTCCGGCCCAGTATTCCTTCACCATTTTTGCTTCTCAGCCCTGGACCAACGCCGGTGTTGATTTGTCCGCCGGTGACACGCTCACGTTCACCGCGGGCGCGAAGCTCGGCGCCGACGCCAGTTGCGTTCCCCAAGGCGCCGCCTCGACATCCACATCTTCTTCCGACAAGCTCCCGCTGTCTTCTGCTCCTGCGGGAGCGTTGATTGCCAAGCTATCCGAAAATGCCGATCCAATGTTAGTAGGCAGCGGCCGTGAACTCCGGAGCGACGCCGCCGGACACTTATTCGTCGGCCTGAACCAGACCGCAAAGTCCGATTGCGCTTTCGCGGTGAAGCTGACCATCACGCACACTCAAGCCGGCACGGAACCGCACGGCATGAAGGACCAACTGTCGTCGGCTGCGAAACTGTGGCTCACAGGACAGTTTGGCAACTCTGCCTCTTCTACCGGCACACCTGGACCGAATGCAATCAGTGAAAACGGAAACGCGGCTGTCGCTACTTCCGCAAGCGCCTCGGCAGGATTGAAAACCCCGACCATGATTCTCGATTTCGATCTGCGCCAGCACCTCGACGGACTTCCGCGCCGGGTGCACGATCATCTCGCCAACCTCGGCGACATGGTGAATTTTGTGGTCCTCGGCAGTCAGGAACGCGTCAAGCTGCGCTCGACGCTGCCGACTGGCATCTCGCCGACTTAGACAGCAAGGAATCCGGCCTTAAGGCGGTTATGGATACTTATGAGAAGAAGGACTACTTGCAGATGCCGATGAGCCATCTATACCTTTTCGACCGCAATGCAAGATTTCGGCTACGAACTGGCCCAGGCATTCGCAGTCGTGGCTACCCGTCATCACTTCCGGCTGTGGAAAGCGCCTTTCACCTGGAATGGCGACGTGGTTTGGGTAGGCGCGGGAACTCATGACATCGGATTTGAAAAAGATATTCGCACCGGCAAACTCACCCATAAAATTGACCCAGCTGTGGATGGCGAGCGCGAAAATATTGCCCAGAGATTCGATAAATCAGGCAAGGCCAAGACCATGACTTACTATCTGCCTCCGAATCCGGTACAGGACGCCAAGAACGCCAGCGGCGGCAGCTATCACTCCGACGGTAGATTGCTCGTAGTTTTTCTCAAGTAATGGACTCTGCGCTGACGTAAACCAGAATTTAACCTTCCTTGAAACTTCGTTTCATTCTGTCTTCACAGGTTGCAACGTAACCTTCCTCAAGACTGGGAAAAACCAGCCTGGAGGATTCAATGCATCTTCGAACATTTCTGCAATCCAGCATCAGGAATGCGGCCTTAGCAGTCGCGCTCTTCTCCCTCGTCGTAAATCCCATCGCACCGCTTGCTCTCTATGCCGAGGGCGGGAAGTCAGCCAGCACATCTCCGATTCAGCACGTGATCATAATTCTCGGCGAAAATCGCACCTTCGACCACATATTCGCAACCTACGTTCCTAAGAACGGACAGACGGTTTCCAATCTTCTCTCCAAAGGCATCGTCAACTCCGACGGCACGCCCGGTCCCAATTACTCGTTTTCAGCGCAGTTCAGCGCCAAGGACACTACGAAATACTCCCTCCATCCCGGAGACAAAAAGCTCTACACCAACATTCCGCCCGTGATTGCCGGCGGCGCTAAGACTCCGTATTTCCCCAGCATCGATGTGGCCCGCCAATTCGAGCCCTTCGCTCTGCCCTACAGCTACTACAAATTCATGACCACGGGCGGCACCGGCTTGAACGCCTACGTTGACATAGACACTCGCATTCCCAACGTCAACAACCTCGAATCCGGCGTGTTCCAACTCACTCCCGGCGTCAAATACGACGATTACGCTAACAGCCCCGTACACCGCTTCTATCAAATGTGGCAGCAGCTAGACTGCAACGTGAACCACGCCACCGCGCAGAACCCCAGCGGATGCCTGTCCGACTTATTTCCCTGGGTGGAAGTCACCATCGGTGCTGGCAGTGACGGCTCCTCGACCGGGTCAACCTCTCCACCCACCACCTTGAGCTCCACCGGAGAAGGCTCAACCGCGATGGAGTTTTACAACGTTCAGCAGGGCGATGCGCCGTACCTGAAGTTCCTGGCGGACAAGTACACGTTAAGCGACAACTTCCACCAGTCTGGTCAGGGCGGTACCGGACTCAATCACATTTTGTTCGGCTTCGCCGATGGCATCTGGTATAGCGATGGTAAGGGCAATCCACTGGCCCCGCCGTCCCATGAAATTGAAGACCCGGACCCGCAGCCCGGTACCAATAACTGGTACACCGCCGACGGCTATGGCGGCTCCGGTGGATTAGGCGGCGCCAGCTACAGTGACTGCGGAACTCCCACTCAGCCGGGCGTCGCTGAAGTCACCAGTTATTTGCAGTCTCTGTCCCCGCCAATCAAGCCCAACTGCCAAGCCGGACACTACTATCTGCTGAACAACTACAATCCCGGATACAACGCCGATGGCACTCCGGTCAATTTGGCAACCTCTCCGTTCACCATTCCGCCGACTTCGGCACGCAGTATTGGCGACGCACTACTGGATAAAGGCGTTTCGTTCAAGTATTACGGAGACGGTTGGAATGTGGATGTCGCAAGTCCCGGCAGCCTGCTGGATACCTATTGCAATATCTGCAACCCCTTCCAGTACGAAACCAGAATCATGACGAACGCAAGCCTCCGAACGAGGCACATTCAGGACATCTCCAACTTCTATGCCGACGTGAAGGCGGGACAACTGCCGGCAGTCTCCATCCTTAAGCCGGGTTGGCCGACGGATGGCCACCCCGCCTCTTCAAAGCTGGATTTGTTTGAGGGATTCACCCAGAAAGTGATCGAAGCGGTCCAGGCCAGCCCCGCAACCTGGGCCAACACGGCCATCTTCGTCACCTTCGACGAAGGCGGAGGCTACTACGATTCCGGTTATGTCCAGCCGCTCGACTTTTTCGGCGATGGCACCCGCATTCCATTGATCATCGTGTCCCCGTTTACTATCGGAGGCAACGTCAACCACAGCTACTCCGACCAAGTATCACTCACAAAATTTATTGAGCGGAACTTCGGTCTGGGACCGCTGACCAAGCGTAGTCGCGACAACGATCCTAACCCGGTCACCGCGACCGGCGATCCCTACGTCCCGCTGAACAGTCCGGCCATCGACGACTTGTTTGACGCCTTCAACTTCAGTCACCACTAAGCTCTCTCACCTGCCTGCAGGGCGGCAATCGGAACATTCCGGTTGCCGCTTTTTTTCTTCAGGTCAATCATGGCGCTTCCCAAACTCTGTCATCCTGAGGATTTGACCCGCTTTGTGCGGGTTAAATGCTCAGGATGACAGTTGGTGGATGAAAGTTCATACCAAAGTTACTTCTGCACCCAGCACACTACCTCGCACATCCTTTATCCTATAAGCGTACCTATGCCTACCCGACAGCCCGAACATTCCTCCAGCACCGCAGTCATGGACGCCCCCAAGGGCGAGCGTGAGCGAGCTTTTGACGCCTTTCGCCAATGGGGATACCTCGAAGCCGACCTCGATCCCTTAGGCTTCTTGCAGTCTGAGCCGCATCCCGATCTGCAAATCGAGGGTGAGTTCGCCCAGGAAGCTCGCGCTGCATATTGCGGCACGATCGGCGTCGAGTTCACACACATCCCGGATCCCGAACGCCGCCGTTGGATTCAGGAGCGGCTGGAAGGCCCTCAGCCCACCGTTGACCAGCAACGTGCTCTCGACCTGCTCATTCGTGCCGACCTTTTCGAACTGGTGCTGCAGCAAAGATATTTGGGAACCAAGCGCTTTTCTCTCGAGGGCGTCACCGCGTTGATCCCTCTGGTAGATGAAATCCTCGAAGGCGCCGCGCAACACGGAGCAGTGGAACTGGTGATGGGAATGAGCCATCGCGGACGCCTGAATGTCATCACCCATGTTGCCCGGCGCGCGCCGGAGGAGGTTTTTGCTGGATTCGAAGACGTCGATCCGCGCAGCGTTCTGGGCGGTGGCGACGTAAAATATCACATGGGCGCGACCGGCGAGTACATTACCCGCA
>Ga0185299_10003258_pt1 | contig 22159 bp, 25 predicted proteins | sample PaiPotPPA55metaG_FD_128002 | JGI IMG/M metagenome (GOLD analysis project Ga0185299, IMG submission 128002) | Iron sulfur acid spring bacterial and archeal communities from Banff, Canada, to study Microbial Dark Matter (Phase II) - Paint Pots PPA... ... | reverse complement strand
GGAGCATAGAACCACTTGTGAGGATCAATGGTGATTGAATCGGCGAGCTCAAGCCCTCGATCTCGCATCGACCACTCATGCGAGAGCAACATGCCGCCGCCGTAAGCCGCATCTACATGCAGCCACATACCTTCGCGATCCGCAATCCGCCGTAACAGGTGGATGTCATCAGCCGCGCCGGTATTCGTAGTTCCGAACACCCCCACAATGCACAGCGGTCGAATCCCATCCTTTTTGTCTCGTGCGATCGCCTCCTCTAGCGCGTCGATCCGCACCTGAAAATTCGCGTCCGTGGGCAACGGGCGCAATGCATTCCGACCGAGGCCGATGCAATCCACCGCTTTGTCAACGGAAACGTGCCGCTCTTCCGTGGCATACACCGCCCAGCTCTCACGGACTCCATCGTGCTGTGCCCGGTCACGTGTTACAGCGTCGCGCCCCACTTTCATGCCGATGAAATTGGCCATCATTCCGCCGCTCGTGAGATTCCCTCCTGCTTTCGGGCCATAGCCGCTGAGATCCGTCAGCCAACGTACTACGCGTCGTTCCATCGCCACTGCCGATGGGCCGATTGAGTACGCTCCCACGTTCTGATTGAGGGCGGAACAGATGAAGTCTGCAATGATACCCATCGGATTGGGTGAGGGAGTTATCAAGCCCATGTACCCTGGGTGCCCGACGTTGGTGCAGTAGGGGATCAGTTTGGTCTCGAGCTCGTTCAAAACAACTTCTGCTGTGCTTGGATCCTGGGGCAGCGGTTCAGCAAACAGCTCATTCGTTGTCAGTGACTCCGTGTCAGGGAAAACGCGTTTCTCTTCGATATGGTCCAGATACTCAGCGAGGAAATCTACAACCCGATGTCCAACGTCACGAAACTCTCTTGCGTCCATGAATTCTCTCCACCCTTCAGTCTACGTTGTCACTTCGGGGGCTGTCGCTCCGGTTCTGGATAGTTTCCGGTTGCCCCACAAACCGGGAGCGACCGCAGGTGGTCCGAATCGCAAATTTCTCCGCCAGTTGCGGCCGCCTTGCGCTAAACGCTCGAATGCGCTTTGATAAACCTCATGACCATCTCCCGCCGCCACCTGCTGTGGTGCTCCTTTTTTCGTTGGTCACCGCAAGCGCCGCAAAGAATTCCTCAAAGCACCAGTATCTTCTCTTCGTGGGCACATATACCGAAAAGGAGAGCAAAGGCATTTACGCCTACCGCTTCGATGCGGCATCCTCTGCACTGACTCCCCCAGGCATAGCGGCGGAAGCCAGCAACCCGTCATTCCTGGCGATCGACCCGAGCCACCGCTTCCTGTACGCGGTCAACGAAGTCAAAAAATATAAAGATGCCAACAGCGGAGTGGTGAGCGCCTTCGCCATTGATCATCAGAAAGACGATGGTCAGAAAGGCGACGGCCAGACCGCCAAGCTGCGATTCCTGAACGCAGTCGCCTCGGGTGGTGCCGACCCCTGCTACATCTCGTTCGACAAGACCGGAAGGTACGCGCTGGTAGCCAACTATACGGGAGGAAGCGTGGGCGTATTTCCGGTCCAGTCCGATGGCCGCGTCGGCGAAGCTTCAGCTTTCGTTCAGCACGCAGGGTCGAGCGTCAACCGCAAGCGCCAGGAAGGTCCGCACGCGCACTGGATCGAAACGACCCCCGACAATCGTTTCGCAATCGCCGTTGATCTGGGTCTTGACAAGCTGCTGGTCTATCGCTTCGATGCAAAAACCGGATCCCTCACGCCGAACGATCCTCCCTACGCCAAGCTCGATCCCGGAGCCGGCCCTCGTCACCTTGCCTTTCATCCCAGTGGCAAGTTCGTCTATGTAGTAAATGAATTACAGTCCAGCATCACCACATTTACCTACGATGCCAGCCGCGGCACGCTGCATAAGCTAACAACAGTTTCAACCCTTCCCAGGAACTTCTCGGGGAGCAACGACGCCGCCGAAATCAAGATAGATTCCAGCGGCAAATTTTTATTCGCCTCCAATCGCGGACACGACACCATTGCCGTCTTCTTCATCGACAGCAAAACCGGCGCTCTAACTCTGGCAGACCACTTCCCCACAGAAGGCAAAACCCCGCGTAATATCGAAATCGACCCCACCGGCAAGTTCTTGTTCGTAGCCAATCAAGATACTAATAACATCGCGGTCTTTCAGATCGACTCCGATAATGGCCGACTAAGCCCTACGAAACAGACACTCCAAGTCCCCTCACCGGTTTGCCTGAAGTTCCTGGCCGTCGAATAAGAACAGGCCTATTTCTTGAGAAGTGAGGCGCTCAAAATTGTCTTAGCAAAGCGCGGCCGTTAGGTGTTCACTACATACGTACGTACGTACGTATGTAGTGAACACGTGTTTGCCACAGTAAAAACCGTATAGGTAAAAGACACTGAGCGTTGGCAGGGTCAGGTGGCGACACAAAGGATGGGAGAACGAACTCATGAAAAAAGAGAATTTCACCACCAGCTTTTCGGTAGAGCAATCTCCCCAGCAGGCTTTCGATGGCATCAATAATGTTCGTGGATGGTGGTCAGGAGAGATCGAGGGTGACACGGACAGACTTGGCGCAGAGTTCACCTACCGGTACAAAGAGGTGCACCGGTCCAGACAGAAGGTCATGGAACTCATTCCTGGCAAGAAAGTCGTTTGGCACGTGTTAGACAGCCGCCTTAGTTTTAGGAAAGAGAATGAGTGGACGGGCACGGACGTCGTCTTTGATATCTCTCAAAAAGACGGCAAAACGGAAGTCCGATTTACGCACATCGGCTTGGTTCCCGCCTTCCAATGCTACGGCGACTGCTCCGGCGCATTGGGCATGCTCTTAAACGAGAACTTGCGGAAGCTGATCACCACCGGTAAAGCTCAGCCGGACGCATTCGCGTGAAAGCAGAATTGCTTTTTTCCCCCCGAGTAAAAACACCGCCTCAGTCGCTAACGGAGAGAACGATGACGGACATCATGAGAGATGAACTTGGAGTCCCGAAGGTGGTCGATCGGAGCACCTTCCAAGTCCAGTTGGACGAATTGCGGGTTCGAGAGAAGGCTCACACGTACGAGGGTGACGCGATCGCGGCAGCCCGCCGACGGCTGCCGATGGTGGAAGTCGACCCGACCACGAAGCTGATTGGCCCGCATGGCACGGTGACGCTGCTCGAAGCGTTCGAGGGACGCCGGATGCTGATCGCCTACTACTTCATGTGGCATACCGACCACCCTGCGCCGGAGCAGTGCGAGGGGTGCACGTGGGTTACCACGCAGGTCCGCGAGCTGTCCTATATTCATTCTCGCGATGCCACCTACGCCACGTTTTGCCAAGGCCCGTACGAAGCGAGCGCCCGGTACCGCGACTTCATGGGCTGGGACATGCCTTGGTACTCGGCCAAGGACTCGCTTGACACCCTCTTGGTTGGACGCCAAGTCGGCAGGATGCACATCGTTTGCTACCTGCGACAGGGATCGAAAGTCTTCGAGACCTACTGGACGACGTCACGCGGCGTCGAGGTGATGGACAACAACTATCATTTGCTCGACTTGACCGTCTACGGTCGGCAGGAGAAGTGGGAAGACTCGCCTGCTGGCTGGCCGCAACAGTGCACCTACACGCGGACTAAGAGCGGCTCGCCCACTTGGCAACCAGAGTGGCCGGGCGGACGCCCCATCGCCCAGTGGCCGCGCCTGGAGGCCGGACGCTCGGACAATCTCGGCACCACCCACCGTTAGAGACCTCACTCCGATGCTGAAGCTTGCGAAAGGAAGTCACCGCGCAGACACTCTATGGAGCGATCGCGAGTGATCTCCGCGAAGACCGTGTCTGGCCAATAAATAGACGTTGATAGTTCAGTGCAAGCGCGTTTAGCAGGACCTATGCTCAAAAGCCTTTTTGGTTCGCTATGGATGCGGTGCGCAGTCAGCCAAGTAGCGGGCCGCTATACGCGAGTGTTGTATAGAGTCGCTATTTGGTAGTGATCGCCTCATCGTAGGCAGCTCGTGCAATGCGGGCTATAACGCCTTCACGAGTGGCTTCATCAGCACGGCTGTCTGTGACCAGAACGGCGATAGCGAGTTTACGCCCGTCGGGCAGTGTAATAAGGCCCATGTCATTGGTGGCGGCAGTGATGCCTCCATGAGTCCCAGAACTGCCAGTCTTGTGCGCGAGTGGGGTGCCCGGTGGAAGCCCGGCACGTAGCCGGTTGGGGCCAGTAACAGAGGCGGTGAGCGTCTGTACGAGAAAAGCATTGGCTGCTGGCGAAATCGGAGGATTGTGAACTAGGCGCTGGAGTAACTCTACAGCTGTGGCGGGCTCGATCCAGTCTCGATACTGGAGAGACTCGTCGCGATCGAGATCATGTTCACTATCGATTAGTTGGAACGCGTTTATTCCCAGTGAGCGTATGTAGCTCTGGACGATCGCCGGTCCCCCAATGATACGAAGTAACGTTTCTTCTGCACCGTTGTCGCTTTGACCAGCAGCAAGCTGGATGAGTTCGCGCAATGGCACATCGACGTTCGCATTGGGATAGCGATCCTGGAGAGGACTGTAAGCATTTGGAATGCGATCCTCAGGAAGGAAACGAACCATTCGATCCAAGGCGACATTCACGGGCTCTCCAGGCCGTTGTGTCGCTCCAAAAATTCTGAAGGCGGATGGCTTCAAGTGTTTAGCATTGCTTAAGGCGTCATAAGCTGTGATTTGCCGGGATTGAAGCTATGTAGCGAGCCGTATGCCTCGGAGCTTACCTATCCGACGCTCGGCTGTCCGCGGCCCAGTCGTTGATCGGTTGCACGTTGCTTTTCTTAGTGCGAGCTGCCTCGAGATCCGTCAACCGCTTCTCGATCCGGGCCAATTGCAGTTCCAAATTCGAGGTCTCAATCGCGCGCAGCTGCAGATTCATGAGGGGCGCCAGACCGGCAGCAACTTTTGGATGAACTTTGCCCGAATGTACATCGGCGATCAGCTGCGCCACCAGGTCTCGCACTGCGACTGCATTGTCCACAGTCGGCAGGGGCTCGCTGCTCTCGGCGGCATGACCCTTCTTGCTGCCACCGATTCGGCCCAGTTCCGAGGCCTTGTTCGGGTTAGCGTGGAAGTAACACAACCCGCCCGCAGTTGCGGCAGCCCGGCAAGGGTTGCCGCTCTTGGTTTGGCTTTGGCAACGAGAATCAGGCTTCTTGGTGATCATGTTCTAATTTGGCTCGTTCGTATTCTGCCTTGCGGGCCTTATATTCGTCTAAAAGGTCATCCAGGCTGACTCTTTCGTCGCCGTCGACGAACCTGCAGGCAATGAGGTGGCCCAGATCGCGGAAACCGTGGACGGGACATCTCTGATTCATTTCCGCCTCGAACTTCTCTGGCTCGGTTGAATACGCAATCGTAGGCGCGCACTTAGGCCCAATTCTGCAGATACAGTCGGCCAGCCTCTGCTGCTCCGCTGTGTCTGCTAAAGCTCTCTCGACTTTCTGCAATCGTCTCTGTAATCCAGCCAGTTTTCCTACCATATTTCGCGCCCAAGGGACCCTTCTAGAATCGTCCGAAGTCAAATTATATCCCTGTTAGCTTGGAGCTGAGATGAATAATTTTGTGGTAGCTTTGCGATGTTACTTTGGTAACCAAAAGGCCCTATGGACGGACCTAGTCTCCTTCTTTGGGGCGGGGGAGAAAGCGCTGAACATACTTTGTTCCATCTTTCTTGTAGGCAGAAAGTCCCGCCTGCAGAAAGGCCTCGCAGATCTGTGCAACGCTTCTACTCTCTTTATGCGCCACACCCTCCAATTCCTTCTTCAGGTCTGAATGAATACGGAGTGTAAGCCGCGTGTCCTTTGCTGTCATTAGCGGAATTCTACCATCGCATTTTCCCAATGTCGTTGACAAACGAGAGTTTAGGTGTCATCCTATGGATGACATTGGATGCCACAAGAGGTGGGGCATGAAAGACGTTAATGTTTTCGAATCGAACCGTAAGCTTGCGCAACGACTCTGGGGCAAACTCTCAGCAATTGGACAAACCACTCTGCGGGAATTAACGGAGCGCCACAAATTGTCTGTCTCGTCAGGTGACCTTCTTTTGATTGATGGTCGCTGGTATGTAACACACACCGGACTCTTACAGCTCGCGGCTAGAAAACGTTGCATTGGTATCCGTGTGTCACCCGCGCAGGAATTCTGCGACACGGCGCATTCGCGTTGGGCGTTCAAAGCCACGGTGTACAAGTCGCCAGGGTGTAAAGGTTTCGTCGGTTATGGCGACGCGGATCCCTCTAATGTGTCCTTTCTCGTTCAGGGTGCCGAAATGCGCGTCGCAGAAACTCGCGCGGTCAACCGCGCTCTGCGGAAAGCTTACGGCATCGGCATCTGCTCAGTCGAGGAAATCGGTTCCCTCGCCGAACGGTCGCCATCCTCTCATCGAGAGTCCAAGAAGCTCCCTCCGCAGCCTGCCACCGGGAACTATGGCGGGCGCAGTGTCCGCGATCGGCTGTGCCAGCTAATTCGCCAGCATCAGCTCGACGCCGCTTTGGTCAAGTCCTATGCCACTGATTTCTGCGGCGTCAAGGTTCTTCGTGAAGCCACTCGTGAGCAGGTCGAAAACTTCGTCGCGCACTTGGCCGATTGGGCTGAGAAAGACCGCAATGCTCTGCTCTGCAAGCTCAACAGCTATCTCGATGCGAAAGAAAGTGCCACGTGAGACGCCGAATCGAAGGCTTACATGAAGCTGACCCGTCTGCTGCCTCTCAAGTTCGAGATGGCCTGCTGCTCGTGCGTGTCGAACGAGCTCAGTATCGGTGGGATGCACGAAAGCCGTTTTATCTCCTGCGCTTCTCAATCCTGGAACCTAAAGAGCTAACGGGTCACTCGGTTGCTGGTCGCCTTTACTGCACGCCGAGAGCGCTGTGGAAACTCAACTGGTTTCTACGCGACTTCGGCTACGATGCCGAGCTGCTCGGCCACGACGAGATCGACGACAAGAATCTAGTTGGTCTGTGTGGAGTGGTCAAGATAAGCCAGGTTGTCCTGAACGGCGCTGCGTTACTGAACTTAGATGGTTTCGCATCTGCGAGCCAGTGGGAAGAACTTTCGCGGGCATTGCCTGCCGGCTCAGCTCAGCCCGAGGTAGCCTGATGACCTACAGTTATACCCAAATCAGCCAGTACCTAACCTGCCCGCGCCGCTATCGTCACCGTTACCTCGACGGCTGGCAAGAGAAAGACACTCGAGCAGCCATGCTTTTCGGACGCGCTTTCGAACAAGCTCTGTCAGCATACTTTCTGCGCGAGGACGCTGCAGCCGTCCTCTTTCGCGAATGGTCACGCTGCCAGAACCAGGTGCTGCATTACTCGAAGGGCGACACCTGGGATCGGATGCTGCAACAAGGCGTTCAGCTCCTGGATCGCTTTTGCCAGGACGATCGTATTCGTGTTCGCCAACCGCGGCGCGATCTGTAGATCAAGTTCACCAGGCCCGTGTCTGGAAAAAACGACTTTGTCGCCTACATCGATGCTATCGGAAATCTAGATGGTGAGCGCTGCCTGATCGAGTGGAAAACTACATCGAGCCGATACGCCGAAGAACCGGAGGGACTGCTGGCCTTGGATCCTCAACTGGTTTGCTATTCCTGGATAACCGGCATTACGCAAGTCGCTCAGGTCGTTTTTGTTCGCAAGCGATTGGTTGAGGTTCAATATCTGCGTACCACAATTACCGATGAACAACGTCGTGAGTTCGGTCACCTGGCAGAAGACACGATTGGACGAATCGAGTCCGCTCACTTTTTGCCGCACAGCGGAGTTCGCTTCCCACAGAATCCCTGCAGCAGTTGCCCTTATGTCGGGCTCTGCTTGGGTAAAAAGGACGCTGAAACTTATCTCGTGCGACGCCCTGGAGCAGAGAACCTTGGTTGGCTTGACGAGCTTGGTTACTAGGAATCCGCCGGTGACGCCTAAGCTCAACCACCGAAGGGCGCTCTTCGTTCTAACTAAGATCGACGAGATTTTGTCGTGGGAAAGGAAGCACGAGGCAGAACGTGACACGCGCTTCGTTGAACTCGGGCGCTACCTGTGCGAGGTGCGAGCCGGACAGTACTGGCGTGTTGAACAACTGGCCTCGTTCGACGATTTTCTTGCACGACGGTTTCCAGAATCGAGAAGAAAAGCCTACTACCTGATGTCAATTCACGAACACCTTCCGCCGCAGGCCCGCCGAGAGCTGAAACAAGTCGGATGGACCAAGGGGGTCGAGTTGGCAAAATTGGCACGCAGGGATGGTCAGGACTTCGATTGTGCAACCTGGTTGCACAAAGCCCGCGAAATGCCCAAGGAAGAGTTTAAACATGAGGTAGAAAAAGAGCTGACTGGCATAGACTGCGAGCCCACTGAACTTATCTACTTCAAGTTCTACGAGAGCCAGATTCCGGTGATTGAGCAAGCGATTGAGATGGCAGGTCTGATGCTGGGCACTGATAAGTCAAGAGGATATTGCTTGGAAATGATCTGTGCTGATTTTCTCGCAGGAGCCAACCTAGACTCCGGCAACTCAAATGTGCTTTTGTTTTCGATCTTGCGGTTATTCAAATTTCTGACGGACGAGGAAAAACAAGCGTTTGCCGATCAAGCGATCGAGAAAGCGTTATGAATCGGCCTCCGCCGAAGTATGCGCCTCTGCGTTTGAACCCAGACTCGTACGACCAGCTTCGCAACCAAGTGCTTCACCGCGACGCCTGGAGATGTCAATCATGCGGAACCATGTCCAATCTCGAAGTCCATCACAAACAGTTCCGCAGCCAAGCAGGGGATGATTCCAATCAGAACCTGATTACGCTTTGCAACGCATGCCATGCCAAAGTCCACCATAGCTAGATCTCAAACATTCCTAATCCTAATTGCGTTCCACATTGCGTTCCACGCTAATGCATTTGCTCGAACAGGGCTGGGAGTTTGGGCTGGCTACCTCTCTCACGTCGCGCATCATTTCGGCAGCATCCTCAGGCTTATCGAAGAAAATTTCGGCTTGCCCTCCCTCGGATATGCAGACTCACCTGCAGACAACCTCTCCGACTGGTTCGATTTTTATCAGCAGCCTTTGCGATTTCACGTTTTCGCGGCACCGCTGACCACACGGCATCCCCTTGACGACAATAGGCCCGCGATGGATCCTGATGGTGACTGAAGAGCTCGATTGCAATTTTCCAAAACTCGTGAATTGCGCGGCGGTGAGAACTACGGGCAACGAGCAACCCTCTCCGTAAGTTTCGGTTCACTGGCACACCCATCGATAAAACTAGAAAAAGAGTTATTTTGAGCCCGTCGAGCTGATTGCGCTTGCTGCACCTGTTTCATCCGGGGCCTATTGGGCGGACACCGAAAAAAAGTCTGAGGCGCAGCGAAGCGGTCATCCGAGTACAGGGCGCATCTTCAAGTGGCGTGGTGATTAAGCAATCGAGTAACTGCGTCTTGGCCACTTGGAAATTCGACGTTCTATCCGATAGTGGTCGACATTTTTGTGTGTGGCACCGAGAATCGTTCATTAGGGCTCTCTGGCTTTCACCGTCGTACAAACTGGAGGTACATAAATGGAACTACATTTAAGTGTTGACGAGGCTTGGGGGTCGTGCGATATTTCTTCAAATTATTCGGCAGGTATCCGTGCAATGAGGCAGATACGGTCGAATCTGCGTGACAGCTTCAAATAAGAGGGGGAACACAAACATCATGGGGATCCAACGCCTTCGGGTGTGGTCTGCTCTTTTTCCAATTGTTCTTTTGATTCTCTTAACTTTAGGCTGCGGTTCAGAATCCAACTACTCGAACCCGGAAACCTCCATCGCTGCAACACAAAACCCGCTCGTTGCCCAGTATAATGTAACGATACTGCGGAAAGAGGGCAGTGTGTGGGTCGAGTTCGGGCGAGATACTGGTTACGGGAAACAAACCTCGGTCACAGCGGCAACGACCGGCTTTGGACAGAGTGTCAGTATTTTAGTAGCAGGAATGCAGCCCAGCACAACCTATCATATGCGGGCGCACGTCGACTGGTCCCCAGGCCTCTCCTGGGTAGATCAGGATCAGACCTTTACGACGGGTGCGCTGCCTACGCAAGCCTCGCCGACTACGGGCGGACCGTTGGTTCTTCCGACGCTCACTGTCACCCGCCCAAGTCCGAGCCTTCAACCGTCACCGGGGGTCGAATTGATCAATGTTCTCCCCCCAGGCAACAGCAATTTGTTAGGCACCTTGGTAACTGATCTCTCGGGCAATATCATATGGTATTACGATGCCATCGCAACGCCGGTTAGACTTACAATGGATGGACATTTCCTCCTGGGCCTGAGCTATCTGCTAAGGGAAATTGACTTGGCCGGCAACACAATCCGTGAGGTCTCCGTCGGTTCTGTCAACCAATGGCTTCAACAGAAGGGTTATGCCTTCACCGTAACGAATTTCCATCATGACGTCATCCTCCTGCCGAACGGCCATTGGATTGCGCTAGCCAATACCACTAAGGACTTTACCGAGCTACCGGGTTACCCTGGAACTACCAGTGTCTTGGGCGATGTACTGATCGACATCGATCCCAATGACAATGTGGCCTGGGCCTGGTCGACGTTTGATTATTTGGACGTTAACCGCCACATCATGGGCTTACCTGATTGGACACACAGTAATGCTATTGTTTACACGCCAAACGATGGCAACCTTTTACTCTCTGTGCGAAACCAGAGCTGGATCCTTAAAATTGACTACGAGAACGGTGCGGGCTCAGGAAACGTCTTGTGGCGACTCGGAAACGAAGGCGATTTCGCTCTTTCGGGTGGTGATCCGAGCCAATGGTTCTATGCTCAGCACTTTCCCTCGCCGGTGAGTATCAATGGCTCTCAAATGACCTTGGCCGTCTTCGATGATGGAAATCTGCGGGTTCTAGATGGTAATGGCGATCTGTGCAACACGCCGGGTAACGAGCCGTGTTACAGCCGCGCCGCCGTCTTCCAGATTGATGAGAGCCTGAAGACCGCGACCTTGGATTGGCAATTCTTGCCCGGACTCTACACGTTCTGGGGTGGGAGCATCAATCAGCTCGCGAACGGCAACGTGGAGTTTGATATGTCTCAACCATTCATACAAGACCCGACGAGTTCCGTGGTCATGGAAGTTAGCCAGACGGATAATCCATCTGTCGTTTGGGAGATGAACATTCAAGGAGGTAACGCGTACCGAGCGTATCGAATTCCAAGTTTATATCCCGGGGTTACCTGGCAATGAGGAGATTTTGAGCCCATTGCGTATCTTTTCGGCGTGGCGTCAGTTCGACGATGGTTTCCCAATTGTCTAGGGTAGGCCATCTCTGCCAGTCCCCCAACAGCCTAATTATCAGCGGCCACCCACTGCACGTGCGGGAACAAAGAGCCAGCGAGACCCGCCTTGCTCATCGCTGTCGATAAATGGATCGTTCACGACTACCTGCGCGCCTTGCATATCAAAACAGAATGCCATTTCCTGGATACCTTGCTTCGATAAAGCTTCGTGCACCGGGTGGCGGTTGGCCGCATCACAATAAAGAAGTAGGAAGCCGCCTCCGCCCGCGCCTGTGATCTTGCCGCCGATGGCTCCATGGTCCCGGGCACAAGCGTATAGCTGATCGATACGCGGTGTCGAAATCTTGTTCGAAATCCTTCGCTTGGCCTGCCAGCTCTCGTGCAACAACTCCCCAAAACGATGAAGTTCACCAGCCTTGAGCGCCTCTCGCATTCTTAGCGCCACCGCCTTGACCTCGTGCAGAGCTTCCAAAGTAGAGGTCGTATGTGCACGAGTGGAACTTTCCTGCTCTTGCAAAATGCTCCAGGAATGATGAGCGGAGCCAGTGAAGAAGAGCATCAGGTTGGACTGAAACTCCCGTAAAATGGCTGGATCGAGATCCAGGGGTTCTACGTCCGAGCTGCCATCCTCTCGGAATGATATGTAGTTCAATCCACCGAATGCGGCGGCATATTCATCCTGCTTGCCGACGTGTTTTCCCAAAACGTTCCGTGCGATGTGGAAAGCTTGCTCAGCAAGCTGATATTTCGACATTGGTCGGTGCAAGTAATTCGTAAGTGTCTTAAGGATATTCACGCAGACACTTGCCGAAGACCCTAACCCTGTGCCCGGCGGTATTTCTGAGGCCAGGAACAAGTCAACCGAGACTGTGGTACCCACTTCCTTTAGAACCGCCAGGGGTATTTCTAGTTCGCTGCCCTGAAGGCTCATATTGGCAATGTCGTGCCAATTTTCAAAAACGCGGAGGTCAGAAGATATCACTTGAACCCGTCCGTCGTTGCGGGCGCCTAGGATGGTGTAGAAGTATTTGTTGATGGCGACACTAAGTACGGCACCACCGAACTGTTCATAATAGATGGGAAGATCGGTGCCGCCACCCCCAAAGCTAATCCGCACCGGACTGCGTACTATAAGCATTCGGTAAAATCCATTCTAACAAATATGCTTCTTAGTTTCGCTGTCTTTTCCACTTTGGTACGAAGGGAACCACAATTCAAAATGTTGCAGCAGTCTTCTGACTAGAGAACCCAAACCGAATGCAAAAGTAACGGAAAAAACAAACCAAGCAAACTTCGGCTTTTATTTCAACGAGCGCTAATAAGCCAGTGTATACTCCCACCGTGTAGCGTTTAGAGGCCGAGGTCCGCTTCCCCCGAGAGCGCAACTTTCCAGCTTATTTCGTGTTTGTCCGCTCAGCGTTGTGGAGGGACTATGTATCGCTCTAACGCTCCCGTCAATTACGTCCTCATCAATGCTGTGCTGCCCCTTGCCCTTTTTACCGTGCTGTCAGCTTCCTTGGCTGTCGCACAAGGGCAAAACAACTTTTTCGTACCTCCCGTCTACGCCGGGACGGGCAACCTATTCGTGGCCGATTTTAATGGCGACGGCAAGCCTGATTTGCTCAGCGTCGATGGAACCTTGCAACTGGGAAATGGCGATGGAACCTTCACTACCGGAACTCCCGTTGCGGGTACTCCTTTAGCCGTCGCGGATTTCAATGGCGACGGTAAACCTGATGTACTGGAGGAAGGAACGTTTTCGCTACTAGTGCTGCTGGGTAATGGCGACGGCACTTTTCAACCGCCCATTACCACCAATACCAACGCCGCCCTGACGGCAATTGCTGCGGGCGATCTCAACGGAGATGGGAAAGCCGATGTGGTCGGCATCTTTAATAACAGTCTCCTTGTTTATCTGAGCAACGGAGATGGCACGTTTGCTGCGGGGGTTCCTTACAGCGTACCCATCAGCCCATCAGCAAACCCGATCATCACACTAGGCGATTTCAACGGACATAGGAGGACCGATTTGGCAGTAAGCGTGCCAGGGCAAGAACTTGTTCTTCTCGGCAATGGGGACGGAACCTTTCAGCCAGTCATAAGCTCGACCGGTGCCGCTTATCCAACGGAGGTAGTTGCAGGCGATTTCAATGGCGATGGAAAACTCGACCTCGCGATCTCGAACCAAACTGAGCCACCGTTTGGCATATCGGTTCTTTTGGGAGATGGGAACGGCACGTTTCAAGCGCCGACGCTAGTCATTCCCGGTAACTTTGGGAATTTCGCTGTGGCTGATTTGAATGGCGATGGCAAGTTGGATTTGGTGCTCGAGAATTTTCCCTGGCTTCAGATTTATCTGGGTAATGGCAGCGGCGCATTTACCACTACGCATGGCTATTACCTAAACTTTTCTTTCTCCAATTACTCGACCTACCCGGCCGTTGCTGATTTCAACCTCGATGGCAAACCAGATATTGCTGCAGGGAACTATCTCATGCTGGGCAATGGCAATGGGACATTCCAAGGCTTGGCGGCTTTACCGCTCCCAATCGCCGATCTTGCTCCTGCCGTCGCGGGCGGCTTCAACAAGCATGCAGCCCCGTACGTCGCGGTGGCACCGAATATTGGCCCTAACGCTATTGAAATTCTCAGCAACGATGGCACTGGAGCGCTCGCCGTAGCGCACACATCCACGTTGCAGCAAACCATCTCCGGACTAGCGACCGCTGATTAGAACGGCGACGGCAATCTCGACTTGGTGGCAGTCGGTGCCGACCTGACCACGACCAACTGGAGCTACAGCGTGCTGCTGGGGAATGGCGATGGCAGCTTCCAACCACCTGCCAATCATCCGCAGAGTGTGCAGTCCACAGCGCAGCAGTACTCGATCGTTATCACCGATTTCAATAACGATGGTAAGCCCGATCTTGCGATCAATGCCGGAACCGATACGCTCGCGGTGTTGTTGGGAAACGGAGATGGCACTTTTGGCGCGCCCACCTATTTTTTTGATGGCGGTGGCGTGAGCCTGGTAAGTGCTGACTTCAATGGCGATGGGAAGCCCGATCTCGCGGCCAGCGGCCCGGCGGGAATCGCGATTCTCCTGGGAAACGGAGACGGTACGTTCCAGCCCGCAACATTTCCCATTACCCAGGGCTCAGCCCAATTTACGGCAGACCTGAACGGGGACGGCAAGGCTGATCTAATCGGCGGCGCTGATGAGGTATATCTAGGCAACGGTGATGGCACGTTTACAGCTTTGCCGCTGGGACCGTTGTCTCCGGTCTATGGGCTAGCTGACATTAACGGCGATGGAAAGCTCGATGGGTTTGGCATGCAGGACCCGTTGTGCTGTGGCTTCTCTTCAGGGAACGGGGACGGGACGTTCGGCCCCTACATCCCCATTCTCAACATCACGGGTTACCGGGGGTATCTGCAGTATAGTCCGACTTTCATGCTCGCCGCCGACATGAACGGAGACGGCAAGCCAGACTTGATCTTGGCGCCAATCGCCAACGACTGGACTAATTACTTCCCCACCGGAATCTTTGTGCTCATCAATACGATTGTTCCGGAAACCGTGAAACTGTCGCCCGCCAGCCTGGGTTTTGGGTCTGAATCCGTCGGAGTCAGCAGCCAACCGCAGGCCACGACTCTTACCAACACTGGAAGCCTTCCCCTGACGATTAGCTCTATCGGCATTACGGGAGCTAACAGCGGTGACTTTAGCCAGACAAACACTTGTGGCAATTCAGTCCCGGGGGGCGGTACTTGCACCATCAATGTCACGTTCACTCCAACTGCGGCAGGTGTGCGCGCCGGCAGCCTTGTCGTGACGGATGATGCCCCGGGTAGCCCGCAGCAGGTTTCCCTGAGTGGAACCGGGATAAGTAGCAGTCTCGCTTTGGGTGTGGCTCCTGGCGGTTCGAGTTCCGCCACGGTTGCGGCCGGGGCGATGGCAACTTATAAGCTATCAATCGGGGGCTCCGGCTTCTCGGGCATGGTCTCTCTCACCTGTGCCGGCGCGCCCCAAGGAGCGAATTGTTCGTTCCCCTCGGGCGCCACGATGAACGTTAGCGGCGGGAGTGCTTCGCCGTTCAACGTAACGGTGACCACGACTTCCCGAGCGATGGCGGCTTTTTCGCAAACCCCGACCGGTTCACGCTCATGGCTCTGTGCGGCGCTCTTGATAGGGGTCGTCATTTTGCCGAACGCGAAACCGTGGAAACGCTCAGCCTGCCGAATCATCCGTTTGTCGCCCTTGATGCTCCTGGTTCTGCTCGGCGCATGCGGTGGCGGTGGCAGTACCTCCACGAACCCTATTGGCACGCCAACGGGAACTTACGCTTTGACGGTGACAGCTACGTCAGGGTCCGTCAACCAATCACAGCCGCTTACGTTGACCGTACAATAGTAATAGTCAGCAGATAGGAGTGCCACGAAACTGCGGAGACTGCAATTAGCGAATCTGCGTAAACCGGCCTTCGCGGTTGATCCCGTTCCATCGTAGCGCCGCTCTCATCTGTCATAACGTGTGTGCTAAACTAATCTTCCGCAGTGCGAAAATATATGCAACGCAAGGCCCTTATCACCGGAGTTACAGGTCAAGATGGTTCGTACCTGGCTGAGTTCTTGCTCGAAAAGAATTATCGGGTGAGCGGACTGGTGCGACGAAGCAGCACTATAAACTTTGAGCGGATCGCTCATCTTCAGGACAAAATCGAACTCATCCCCGGCGATCTACTGGATGAGAGTTCCCTCATCGCCGCTCTCAACAAGGCGCAGCCCGACGAAGTATACAACTTGGCCGCTCAGTCGTTCGTTCCGACGTCCTGGACCCAGCCGGTGCTGACCGGAGAGTTCACCGCACTTGGTGTTACCCGCATCCTCGAGGCAATTCGGGTTGTGAATCCGGTAATCCGCTTCTATCAGGCGTCTTCCAGTGAGATGTTTGGAATGGTGGAAGAATCGCCACAATGCGAAACCACTCGATTCTATCCGCGAAGCCCCTACGGAGTGGCTAAGCTATACGGCCACTGGATTACCGTCAATGCCCGCGAGAGTTACGGCCTGTTCACCAGCTCGGGGATTTTGTTCAATCACGAATCTCCCCGCCGCGGCATCGAGTTCGTCACCCGCAGGGTCAGCTACAACGTCGCGCGGATAAAGTTGGGGCTGCAACGTAAACTCAAGATGGGCAACTTGGAGGCTGAACGCGATTGGGGCTTTGCTGGGGACTATGTGCGTGCAATGTGGCTGATGCTTCAACAGGAGAAGCCCGAGGACTTTGTAATCGCGACGGGACAAACCCACACCGTGAGGCACCTTTTAGAGCTTGCGTTTCAGCACGTCGGATTGGACTATCGGAACTACGTGGAGACTGACACGGAACTCCTGCGGCCCGCTGAAGTACACCACTTGCGGGGAAACTATGCCAAAGCCCTGAGAGTTCTGGGTTGGGAACCGCGAGTTACCCTCACGGAACTCGTCGGAATGATGGTCGACAGCGATCTCGAACTGCTCTCCAGAAACGCTGCAACGGCCGCAACATCAGGGGTCCGTTAGGCTCTTCGACTTAAATCGGTTGCAATCAGAATTGAGTGGACGCGCTCTCATTACCGGCGGAACTGGATTTGTTGGGACTCATCTTATCCAGTTTCTGAAATCCCGTGCTTCAAAGATAGCCGTAATCGCTTCAGGCGATGACATCTCGCGGAAGGAATCGGGGGTAGAGTACTACGTTCTTGACATTCGTACCGCGGACGAGGTTCGCGCTGTCGTCCACAATTTCAGTCCAACGCACGTCTATCATCTCGCCGGTATTTCTGCCGTTGACGTATCTTGGAGCAACCCCAGGCTCACATTTGAAGTAAACGTCTTGGGAGCGTACCACCTCTTTGAAGCAGCGATGAGTTTGCCTTTGCTTCCCAGAGTTCTAAATGTCAGCACGTCTCAGGTATACGCTGCCTCTGGCTCGGTTCTTAGCGAAACCAGTCCGCTCAGCCCGGACAATCCATACGCTGCAAGTAAAGCAATGGCGGAATTGCTGCGGGTGCAGCACCGAAAATGCCTCGGGGGCGGAATAATTACTGCACGGTCCTTCAACCATACAGGTCCCGGGCAAACGCCAAACTTTGTGCTGCCCTCGATAGCGAAGCAGTTCGCTGAAATGGAAGCTAAACTGCGACCACCACGGCTCACGACAGGAAACCTGGAAGTAAAGCGCGACTTTACCGACGTTCGCGATGTAGTCGTTGCCTATTCCGCATTACTCGAGAGGGGCCGAACCGACGAAGTGTATAACGTCTGTTCCGGCTTTCCGGTTCGCTTGGCAGACGTGGTACAGAAATTTGAGGCGATTTCCGGAATTGCCCCGGAGATCGAGACTGATCCGGCGAGAGTTCGGTCGAATGAGGTTTCGCGGATCTTTGGGGATTCAACAAAAATTCGGACGGAGACAGGATGGACCCCGCAAATCCCATTGGAGAAGACAATTCGGGACCTGCTGGATTACTGGCGGGAAAAGATCAAGGGTAGGAACTCGACCGTGAATGTTTGAGCAGTGTGATACTCAAACGGGATCTGCATCCAGAGAGAGTCGAAGCAGGGGAGAATATGAGCTATGTCGCCGAATGAAATCGCCGGTAAAGCAAGTGGGCAATTAGGATATCTGTAGTTTTGTCTCTCCATTCAATCACTTTTGAACGACGTGATCAGCGGAACGACGATTCCAATTGGCTCAATGTGAACGATCGAAAGTCGCGGATGACCGGATCTGCACCCGCAGCCCTGAGCAAATCGGCGCGGTGCGCAGGAGCGATCGCCAGGCACCGAATACCCGCCGCTCTCGCAGACTTGACACCGGAGACTGCATCCTCTACGGCGACAAGGCATTCCGGGGATTCCTGTATACGTTTCACTGCCAGCTCGTAAATTGCCGGATCGGGCTTTCCTGAAGGAATGTCATCGCCCGTGACGACGGTATAGAACCTGCGCGCAAGCCTAAGTTCTTCGAGGGTTCCGCAGGCCCGGCGCCGACTGGCGGAGGTAGCAATCGCCAGACGGACCCCCGCCTCCGCCAAACGATCCAAAAATTCAATCACGCCAGGAATTGGTTGCAAGGCCTCACTATGCTGGCACAACAGATCGTCCTTTCGGTTTCCATATTCTGCGATCTGCTCAGGAGCAAGTTCCCCGAGGAAGTATTTCAGGATCTCTTCGCGCTTGCGGCCATCGAGGATAAAATCCAACTCCTCGTCACATGTCTCCCTGCCTAGGCTTTGCAAGAACCTCTTCCAAGCCAAGCGATGGGCCGGATGGCTGTCGATGATCACTCCATCCATATCAAACACAACACCTCGCAGCATTCGCGTCACCTCAAGGCTCAGAAAATCCGGGCCAAGTCACCTGCGCCGTTTGGTAATTCTCAATTGTGCCAACGTCAATAAGGTAGTCGTGGATGGGAAAGGCCAGCATCCGACCGGTCAGTCGCGGAAGCACGTGCAACCCAATATCCGCAGGAGACTCATCAGGAATAGCACTCAACATTTCTGGCGTTCCGATCATCAACCCGGAAAAGGCCAGATTACCAGAAGGGTTTACTGGTTTTTCCACAAATTGCACGATTACCCCATCTTCATCTGTGGTTACAATGCCACAGCGACTGGGCTCCGCGACTTCATATACACCAAGGGTGGCCGCGGGCCTGCGATCGAGGTGCAACCGCAACATGCCCTCAAAGTCAGCGCAGTTGAGAACGTCGGCATAGAATATCCAGAACAGATCGTCCGAACCAATCCAACTGCGATTCTCACGCAACGTACCGGCACTGCCTAGCAGTCGCGGTTCTTCGACAATGCGTACGGGGGTTGCAGCCGCGTGCAGTCGCAAAAATTCGCGCACTGTTGCGGCATGAGCATGAAGGTTGATCAATACCTCGTCGATACCTATGCGATTACAGCACTGCAACCAAATCGAAAGCAGGGGCACGCCCCGAATAGGGACGAGGCACTTGGGGATGGTGTCAGTGATGGGACGTAAACGCGTTCCATGCCCAGCTGCCAGCAGAAACGCTTTCACTGCGTCCCTGCTCCCAATGTATTCGGTGGCAACTCACGACGGCTGCACTTCCGTTCTGAGGTCAGGCCGAAAACCCCTGCTGATCCACAATGTTTGCTGTCGATGGAGGAATTGTTCACGATCACCCACGGTGATGGAGCGTGAAAACCAACGGACGTCTCCAAGCATACGTCCTCACGATAGCCGCCCAAGTATTTTTTAGTAGAGCGGTGGATCAGTATTGCAGGCTAATCTAAACCTGACTGTGAACCGTGAGCAGTAGATAACGTGTCCTCGAATACCGCTTTCATGCGCGTCTCTTCAGGAACACCTGAAACAGGCGATTGAGATCGCCGCACCTGAAACAGTCGTGGCATTATCGTCCATGCCGTCTGCAACAGCAAAGAGATGTCTTGGAAGGGGGAGATGTGCAAAATATATTGCAAATCATATCTCGTTTTGTGTTCCGACGAATGCTGATCGCGCAGACCATGGACTTGAGCCAGGCCCGTCATGCCAGGCTTCACGGTAAGCCTTTGCTTATTCCATTCGCTGTAGTGACGCACCCGATCGGGTCCTTCCGGCCGCGGTCCGACCAGGCTCATTTCTCCACGCAGCACATTGAGAAGTTGGGGCAGTTCGGTGAGACTGGAACGCTGCAGTAGGAACTCGTAAGTCGGCAGTCCGGTCGCATGCCGCTCCGAATTCAGACGATACATCCAGAAAATCTCACCATGTTGGCCACAACGTAGTTCGCGACAGAAACTTCTTCCTTTACGAAGCTTCAATAGGACGGTCCCGGGGAAAAGAGCTATCAGAGCCACGGGGAGGAGGCAGATAGCCAAGGATAAATCGAGGGCTCGCTTCCAAAAGGGACTCGTCCGGGCCGATGTAGATCCCTCCCACTGGAGCAGGGGTAACCCATCTAAGTCCGTCAGTTCCGGTTTGGAGAGATAGAGTTCATAAGGCTGTGGGATCAAGCTCACGGCGAGTCCAGCCCTCCGGCAACTCGCGGCAAGTTCTAAGATTTCAGGATGGCTGGTTTTTGGGACCGTGAGGATAATCTCATCAGCTCCTCGCGATTGCAGGAGATCGACTATTCCCATCGTCCGGAGGGTGACCGTACCAGCACCAGTTTCGGGCAGCGACATGTCAGAGGCGCTTTCGGCGGGGCATAGAAACCCAACAACTTGACACAAAAGCTCCGGGTGACGCTCGATCGTTGCTGCCATTTCTTGCGCTAGGGGTCCGCTCCCCACAATTACAGCTTTCCGTACCGCGCCCACACGATACCGGGAGACGAGAACAGATCGGACCAGGAGACGAATCGCAACAAAGCCAAGGAACAAAATGACACCGAAACAACCGAGCGCTAGCCGCGATTCGTAAAACCGAGCAGCATAGGCGCCAGCGAACAAAATCGCCATGAGACCTAAGACAGCAGGGAGCAGTTGCGAGAGGACCGCCGGAACTCGCCATCCCCCGCGGAAACCATCCAGCCGTAGCCAGGATGACAATACGCTCCAGAGGAATAGACTCGCCAAAAGCGGTGGTAGGAACGCAAGGATCAAGCCTCGTTCCGTACTTTGGGGCCATCCATAGCGTAACAAGTACGCCAAAGCCATAGCGACGATGGCCCAAGCCAAGTCGGCGGCCAGAACCACGTGTCTCAGGGTATGAGTTTTCATGGGTTGGGGAACAAAGCTGAAGGTCACACTCTAGATAGAAATGCGGGCTCAGGCTCCAAGACCCTATACCCTTGGGGATGCTTTTGCTTCCACTCCCAGGCGGTGCGAACTATGGTTTGAAGATCGGAACAACGGGGACGCCAGCCCAACTCTCGCGTGAGACGTTGCGGGCTTGCACAGAGAACGGCCGGATCCCCGTTGCGTCGAGGGCTGAGCTTCACGGGAACCTTCCGTTCCAATTCCTGCTCGACGATCCGGCAGACTTGTCGGACCGAGTAACTGGTCCCTGTCCCTATGTTGTAAGCAAAGAGGCCGGGCTTTTCCTGAACCTCGAGCGCAAGCAGGTGGGCCTCTGCTATGTCAAGCACATGTACATAATCGCGTAAACACGTGCCGTCAGAGGTTGGATAGTCATGGCCATAAATTTCAAAAAAGTCCCGTTCTCCTATAGCCGTCTCTAATAATAGTGGAATGATATGCGTCTCTGGGCGATGGTTCTCGCCGATTGTCGCAGTGGCACCGCATGCATTGAAATAACGAAAAGCTACTACGGTCCACCCGTATGCGAACGCGTACCAGTGCAGTGCGCGTTCCAGCATAAGCTTGGTTTCACCATATGAGTTTACCGGGTTTTTAGGATGGTCTTCGTCGATGGGAGTTGAATGCGGGTTCCCATAAACCGCAGCCGAAGAAGAAAATACAAATTTCCTGATGCCCGCAGCCCGAACCGTCTCAAGCAGAGCAATGCTGGACGCGACATTGGAGTCAAAAAACATCCCGGGGTTGGAAACGGAGTCCGGTATGAGCGCCTTAGCCGCGAAATGAAAGACCGCATCGAAACCATCTGCGGCCAGTACTCTTGCAATCCCGCCCCGATCGCCAATATCCAATTGATGTAGAACTGCTCCTTGCGGTATGGCCGCGGCGTGACCAGTGGACAAGTCGTCCACGACCGTAACTTGGTGTCCACGCTCCAGCAGCTGCAGGCAACAAACTGAGCCGACATAACCTGCACCGCCGGTCACTAGAATTTTAGCCACTGTTTAATACGCTCCCTCTCCACGAATGACTCGTAACGGCGTCTCGAACAAAATCATCAGGTCCAGCCA